>Ga0208195_1000037_pt1 | contig 172617 bp, 170 predicted proteins | sample AD_UKC077_MetaG_FD_184441 | JGI IMG/M metagenome (GOLD analysis project Ga0208195, IMG submission 184441) | Active sludge microbial communities of municipal wastewater-treating anaerobic digesters from USA - AD_UKC077_MetaG (SPAdes) (version 2) | ecosystem: Engineered > Bioreactor > Anaerobic...
TAGGGTAAGTGTATGGATATGCGTCGGCAGGTTAACAATTTAGTAATCACATCTAATTAGGATGTTGATACATAGAAAAATGAATATGGGAGATTATTGACAAAAGTCAAATTTTGAGATAGGAGGAGTTGAATGGGTAAGATAGTTACTTTCGGAGAAATAATGCTGAGACTGAAATCTCCTTACGGAGAGAGGCTTTTACAGTCGGATAAACTGGAAGCCACTTTCGGCGGAGGAGAAGCCAATGTAGCAGTTTCCTGTGCCAATTTCGGAATGGATACATCATATGTAACGGTTCTGCCGGATAACGACATAGCAAAAGCATGCGTCAGGCAGTTAAGAGGATTCGGAGTAAATACAGACGACATTTATTACAGAAACGGACGTATGGGCATATACTTTCTGGAACCCGGAGCGGTACAGCGACCCTCAAAAGTAATATATGACAGAGAGTATTCCGCCATATCCCTGGTAAAGCCGGGAGATATTGATTGGAAAAAGGTATTTAACGGGGCTTCATGGTTACATGTTACAGGTATTACCCCGGCATTGACGCAAAACAGTGCGTTGGTTACTTTAGAAGCGGTGACTGCCGCAAAGCAGGCGGGACTTACGGTATCCATAGACCTTAATTACAGAGGAAATCTGTGGAAATACGGTAAAAAGGCATCGGAGGTAATGCCCAGCATAGTTAAGTTTACAGATGTCTGTGTTGCAAATGAAGAGGATGTACAAAAAACCCTGGAGATACACAACGATGCCGATGTTACAAAAGGCGAGTTGGATGATTACAAATATAAGGAGCTTTCCGATAAAGTTCTGTCGACCTATCCCAATATAAAGGTCATTGCCATTACCTTGAGAGAAAGCAGAAATGCAAATATAAACGGATGGGGAGCATGTATAAACGACAGAAAAGATTTTTATGTAAGCAGAAAATATGAGATTACGGATATTGTGGACAGAGTAGGAGGAGGAGATTCTTTTGCTGCAGGACTGATATACGGACTTAACACATATGGTGACAGCAAAAAAGCACTGGAGTTTGCGGTTGCCGCAAGTTGCTTAAAGCATACCGTGTACGGCGATTTTTCACGATTCACTGTGGCGGAAGTGGAAAGACTTATGAAAGGAGACGGTTCGGGAAGGGTACAAAGATGACATACAAGGATAAGTATAATGATTGGTTAAAAAAAGCCGATTCCGATACTATAAAGGAATTGGAAGCTATTAAAGGAAATGAAAAAGAAATAGAAGACAGATTCTATAAAACTCTGGATTTCGGAACTGCGGGATTGAGAGGCGTAATGGGTGCCGGAACCAACCGCATGAACAAGTATGTAATAGGACAGACCACACAGGCTCTTGCCCGATATGTTATAGAGCAGGGCATGGAGAAAAGAGGAGCGGTTATAGCGTATGATTGCAGGATTAAATCCGATGAATATGCAAAACAGTCGGCAACGGTATTGGCGGCAAACGGAATAAAAGTTTATCTGTACGAGAGTCTGAGATCTACACCGCAACTGTCCTATTCGATAAGGAAACTGAATGCCGCAACCGGTATAAACATAACCGCCAGCCATAATCCCAAGCAGTATAACGGATATAAAGTGTACTGGGAAGAAGGATCACAGATATTGGACGACATAGCTGATGCTATAGCCGAAAACATTTCCCGAATAGATCCTTTTAACGATGTTAAAACCGTGGACTTTAATCAGGCGGTTAAATCGGGACAGATAACAATGCTCGGTAAGGACATGGATGATATGTTCATAGAAGAGGTTCTGTCCTTAACTTTGAATGACGATATAGACAAGGATGTTAAAATTGTTTATACACCTCTGTACGGTACGGGATTGGTTCCGGTAACAAGGATACTCAGAGAAAGAGGATTCCACAATGTGACCGTAGTGGAAGAGCAAAAAGAACCCGACGGAACATTCCCCACCACTCCTTATCCCAATCCGGAGAATGTTAAGGTTTTTGAAATACCTCTGAAATATGGCAAAAAGACGGATGCCGATATGATAATAGCATCCGACCCCGATTGTGACAGGATAGCCATGATGATTAAGAATGACAACAATGAGTTTGTCTTCTGCACAGGCAACCAGACGGGTGCATTACTTGCGGAATACATGTTGTCGCAAAGAAAGGAAAAAGGACTGTATTCGCCGAAAGATGCTGTTGTGCAGTCCATAGTAAGCGGCTCGGTTGTGCCCAAAATAGCAAAGCATTACGGAACACATTTCTTTGAAACGCTCACCGGATTCAAATATATATGCGGTCTGGCAAATCAATTTGAAAAGACCGGTGAATACAGATATGTATTCGGTTATGAAGAAAGCATCGGATACTGTATAGAAACATTTACGCGAGATAAAAACGGAGTCAGTGCGGCCATGATGATGTGTGAAATGGCGGGATATTACAAAAAGCGCGGTATAACTCTTTATGAAGTGCTGACCGAAATATACGAGAAATACGGTTATATGACGGAAAACCAGATATCTGTGGAATATCCCGGTATTAAAGGGGCAAAAATCAAAAAGCATGTAATGTCGCAATGGAGGAAGAAACCTCTTCTGAAAATCAGCGGCATTAAATGTTCGGTATGCAAGGACTATATCAACGGATATGAAGGGTTGCCCGCTCAGGATGCCCTTAAATATGAGTTTGAAGACGGTTCCTGGTATGCTTTAAGGCCTTCGGGTACCGAACCGAAACTGAAAGTATATATAAATGCAATGGGACGCTCAAGGAAAGAAGCCGACGACCTGGTGAAAGTATTCACCGAGGATATATCGGACTATTTGGCAAAGTGCGAGAAATAACTGATTATCTGGCACAGAGAGCGGTCATGTCGGAAATCTTTTGAGCAAGCGATTCGGTAAGCATATTATCGGTAATTCTGTAAGTCCAGTTTCCGAAAGCTACGGAAGGAAAATTAATACGGCTTTTTGAACCCTGACACAGCCAGTCCTGTATGGGTATAATAGCGGTATTTGCCACGGATTTCATTGTTTCAAAAATCAAGTCGTACACATGAACACGCGACCTGTTTAAGTATTTTCTTAAGAAGTCTTTGTTTTTTCTGTCCAGCTTTTTATACCATCCGAGTATTGTATCGTTATCATGTGTGCCGGTATATGCAATAAGATTTTTCTTATAGTGCATGGGAAGATTGTCATTGGAAGGCTCTCCGGAAAAACCGAACTGCAGCACTTTCATTCCGGGATAACCGGTTTTTTCCAGTAATCTTCGCACATTGTCCGTCAACACTCCCAAATCCTCGGCAATTATGCCCATATTACCTCTGGATTGGTTTATCGCATCAATCAATTTCATTCCGGGACCTTGATGATATACTCCCGTTGCAGCGGTATCGGAGCCGGCGGGGATGGAGAAGTATCGCTCAATCCCTATAAAATGATCTATGCGTACATAATCATAAAGTAGAGAAGCCATACCTGTTCTTTGTTTCCACCAGTAAAAATCCTCCTGCTCCATGGCATCCCAGTCATAGAGAGGATTGCCCCACAACTGACCCGTCGCGGAAAAAGCATCGGGAGGAACTCCCGCAACCGATGTAAGATTTCTGTCCTCATCAGTCAGGAACAGATAATGTCTGGACCACACATCGGAACTGTCCGGTGATACATATATAGGTATATCGCCTATTATCATTATGCCCTTTTCATTTGCATATTTTTTTAATTGTGTCCACTGGTTAAAAAACTCAAACTGTAAGAACTTATGAAACAATATCTTTTCCGAAAGCTCAGTTCCGTATCTCACCAAAGCATCGTTATGCCTCATCCTTATATCTTCCGGCCAGGACTGCCATTCTTTTCCGTCAAAATGTTCTTTCAACGACATGAATATTGCATAATCATTAATCCAATATGCGTTATCCCGGCAAAAGGCTTTAAATGAGAGATTTTCTTTATCAAACCTGTTAAAAGCCTTCTCCAACACCTTATTTCTCTTCCTATATAACAAGCCGTAATCGACCTTGTCGGGATTTTCGCCCCATGGCTCGTTCTGATACTCTTCTTTAAGCAGCAGATCTTTGCTCTCCAAAATATCCAAATCTATAAAGTAACTGTTGGATGCGAAACTGCAGAAAGACTGATAGGGAGAATCACCGTAACCGGTAGGTCCCAAAGGAAGTATCTGCCAGTATTTTTGTTTTGCCGAAACCAGAAAATCTACAAACTCATATGCCGCTTTACCCATGGTCCCTATACCGTAAGGTGAAGGAAGACTGAAGACGGGAAGTAATATTCCGGATGCTCTCATAATAAACCTCTTAACAATGAATATATCCGAGATTACTTAGTTTGTAAAGTGTTCTTTATACTATTTAATGCACAGTAATTTAACTTCAATCTAAGCATTAAGTCAGTTATATTAAAGATTGAACAGCAAGTTTTGCTAATAGGTTTGTGATATTAACAGCTAAACTTGTGAATACAGCCGTTCTATATTTAACAGTTAATTGATAGATTATTTATCTTCCTCAACCATTCTGTAAACTTTACCGATAGGTACGGTAAACATCAGGCCTACACCGCTGCAGGTACAACCTCTGACTGTTTCACGAACGGCGGATACGGCCTTTTCTACCATCTGTTCATCATTCAGGACGGTGAAAATGGTTTTGCTGTAAGGATGAGTATTACCCAGCATCATTCTTAATGTGCCGAACATAGGTATATCCTCATTTTTGGTATGAGCAATTGCTCTGCCCATTCCCTGGCTGTCTATAATTGTGGCGCCGCCTATACCTTCTCTTAAAAATCCTGCAAGGATATCTTCCAAGCAACAGGTTTCATTTAATACTATGAACAAAACGTACATAATCTCACCCCTTATCTATTATACATGATTCACTTTTTTGTGAAGATACTTTACTTTTCTTTTTGCCTTTTCTGCGAGGCTTTCTGACCTTTTCTTCAATTCCTATCTCTCCCGCCTTCTTAAGCGCTATCTTTGCGAATATCGGTCCGCTTGTTTCATATATGAGAACGGAGAACATGATAATGGTATTGATAGCTACCGCGTAATCGGGAAGTTGCTGACGCACCAGTACCATAAGTCCTATGGATATGCCGCCTTGCGGAAGCAGTCCCAAACCCAGATATTTTCTTACAGCAGGTTCGGCTTTCACCATGGCTGCACCTGCCCAGGCACCCGCTATTTTTCCTAAACCTCTTGCCAGAACATAGGCAATACCCATCAGACCGACCGTTTTAAGTATCGAAAGATCCAAGCTTGCACCGGCAAGTGTAAAGAAGAGTATATATATCGGCGCCGCAAAGCTGTTTACCGAATCAAATACTCTTATGGAGTTTTGCTGTATATTAACTAAAACCGTACCCATAACTATACAGGTAAGCAGCGGAGACATATTCAAAAGAAGAGAGATTCCGGTAGCTACACCTATGGCTGCCAATGCTATTGCCTGAAGTTCGTCTCTTCCCGAGGCTTTTTGTGAAAGCCAGGATAATAATAATCCCAACACGAAACCGATACCGACAGATCCCGCTATTTCAATAAGAGGACCGAATATCATGGAAGCAACCGATAACTGCTGCTTATATGTAACAATCTTAGCAACCGACAAGGCAATACCGAATACCACTATTCCGAAGACATCATCAAGAGCTACTACGGGGAGAATGGTTCTTGTGAGCGGACCCTTGGCGTTATACTGCTTCATTACCAATAATGTTGCTGCAGGAGCGGTAGCAGCCGACATGGAAGCAATTACTATACTGAATGCAAAAGGTTGTCTGAAAACAAAGAATAAAATGCAAAAAACCAATAACACCGCACCTATTACTTCCATAAGAGTGATTATGAAAATGGATTTACCTATCTTTTTCATTTCTTTCAAGACAAATTCATTTCCTATACTGAAAGCAATAGCTGCCAATGCCAGTTCGTTTATAATGTTGAAGGATTGAACATCCGCGGGGCTAATAAAGTTAAAGAATGAAGGACCTAAAAGCAACCCGAATACCAGATAGCCGGAAACATTAGGCAACTTGACCAGTCTGGCTACCCTTCCTCCTATTATTCCTACGACAAGAACAATAGCAATCTTCAGCAAAACATTCATATAAGACCTCCCACAGTATATATTTCATATGCAGTCCATCATGTTTTTTGGCAACAACTTAACAAAGCGCATAAAAATCATCATGTACTACATTGCTTGGTGCAATCCTATGGGATTAGCTGTCGGGTTTGGGCCACCAAGCTGCCCATCTTATCCAGATTCACCCCTTTTCGGTTGGTTCCCCCACTATCAAAACAGATATTCGGATATCCATAAAATAGTAACATAGAAAGCAGGTTAAGTCAATGAAGAGCACCGTTGTGTGTCAACCCTTGAAAAGATAAATAAATATAGTTATGAAAGCAAAGAAATCAGTACTTCATGAACATAAGGAATATACTGAATGCCAGCATTATCTGTCCCAAATAGTAGGTAACAAGGTTTAAGACACGAGCCCTTAATGTCCTGCCTCCGGTTAGAATACCGCGTGCTATCAGCCAGTCGGAAAACAGGAAAAGTACCGCACCCAGCACAACGGTGATACCGTGATAAAAACCGAAAGGTTTTGCAAATGCCAGTGAAACGGCTTTTACCGTCATAAAAGATATAGCGCTGCTGTACAGCAACATAGGTATCTTAAGCTCCTTGGCATCATAACCCATAAACCTGTAAACGAGCAGGATAGAACCCTCAAGTCCTATGAAAAGCAGAATATCCAACCAGGTAATCGGAACCAATATGGAAAAAGAGACTATATAGCAGATTTGCGCAATAAAGAAGAATGCCACACCTATAAGAAAGCTGTTCTTTATCTTTACCTCACTGATAAGGAAGAAGTCACCGAATATGGAAAAGAAAAGACCTGCGCATAAAAACAGCGCGGTTGCAGTGTAATTGCCGGTAAGGATGACCGACACAACGGCTGTAGCAAAAAACATAATGCTCGGAGCCGTCTTGGTTATCTTCTCACGAGGATTTTCTTTGAATATAATGTGATACAGATAAACACACAACGTTATGAAAAAAATTGCCAAACAAATAAATACACCTGTCATATTAACCTCTACCCAAATAGATTTTAACCTATACAGGCATATAAATGCAAATACTAACCAAACTATTTTATATACACAATCATTTATATAATCTTTTAGATGGTATAATGTATCGGTGAAGGTAAAGATTGTGGATATAAAAGAGAAAATAACGGATAGAAAAGTCATGTATAAAGGGAGAATTCTGGAAGTGGAAAAAGTAACCGCACTTCTTCCCGACGGAAAGGAAGTGTACCGGGATGTGATTCGGCACAGCGGTGCCTGTGCCATAGTGGCGCTGGACGAAGATATGAACATCATACTGGAGAAGCAGTACAGGATTGCTTTTGACGATATTCTCATTGAATTACCTGCAGGAAAAAAAGAAGATGGCGAAGAGCCTTTGCAGTGCGCTGTAAGAGAACTGGAAGAAGAAACCGGTTATGTAGCCGATAAAATGACTCATATGATTACGGTAGCATCATCACCGGGTTTTTCCGATGAAGTGGTGCATATATTTTTAGCGGAAGGTCTTACCCGGACACAAATGAAATGGGATCAGGAAGAGCGGTTGATAGTATGGAAAGAACCGCTATCCGATGCTAAAAAAATGGTTATGGAAGGCAAGATAAAAAACGGACTGGCGGTTGCAGGTATATTGACTGCATGTCAGCTAAAGGGGATATAATGATAAAATTTTGTCCTTTGTTCAGCGGAAGCAGCGGGAATGCTATTTATCTTAAATATAGAGACACATCGATACTGATAGATGCGGGGTTGTCTAAAAAAAAGATTACTCAGGCTATAGCGGATATCAGTGAAGATGCATCGGAATTGGATGCAATATTAATAACGCATGAACACTACGACCATATATCCGGTATAGGCGTTATGGAAAGAGGATATAACATACCGATATATGCAAATACCTCTACGTGGAAAGAAATGCCGAGAATATTCGGAAGAATAAGAGAGGAAAACAAGAAAACATTTGAAACGGGAAAGAGATTTGTTATTAAAGATATAGAGATAATGCCTTTTTCCATACCGCATGATACTGCCGATCCGGTAGGATTCAGTTTCTTTTTAGACTCAAAGAAAATCACATCAGTGACGGATATGGGGCATCTTACTGAAACCATAGCGGAAAACATCAAAGGCAGCGACCTGCTGTTATTGGAGTCCAATCATGATTTGGATATGCTCATAAACGGTCGCTATCCGCTGAAGTTGAAAAAAAGAATACAGGGAGAAAAAGGGCATTTATGTAACAAGGACTGCGGAGATATAGTTGTTAAGTTCATAGAGTTCGGGCTAAAGACCGTTGTGCTCGGACATATGAGTGCACAGAACAATGTGCCTCAGCTGGCATATGATACCGTAAGGAAGTGCATAGAAGAGAACGGTTATGTAATCGGCAAAGACATAAATCTGGTTGTAGCGGTAAGGGAAGGCAATAACAGAGTGTTTTTATTATGAAGATAAACATAATCTGTGTGGGAAAATTAAAAGAAAAATATCTAATTGAAGCACAAGACGAGTATGTTAAAAGACTGTCAAGGTTTTGTGATGTGAAGATAACGGAAGTAAGTGATGAAAAAGACGATATTCCCGATGCCATGGAAAAAGAAGGAGCAAGAATACTGTCAAAAATCCAACCCAAAGACTATGTGATATGTCTTGCGAAAGAAGGCATGAAATTTGACAGTGAAGCTTTTTCCGAGAAAGTCATATCTGTATTCGATTTATCAAACCCCGTTATTGATTTCGTGATAGGAGGAAGTCTCGGTCTTTCGGACAGTGTAAAGAAAAGAGCGGATATGCTTCTGTCCTTTTCCGACATGACTTTTCCTCACCGGTTGATGAGAGTAATATTGTTAGAACAGCTATTCAGAGCATTCAAGATAGCAAACAATGAGAGTTATCATAAGTAGAAGGATTTAAAAAAAAATGTGTAAACAAAGACTGCAGAATCAAAAGGATGAGAGCAAAGTATTTGAAGACTTATTATCAGCAAGTGAAAGCAGTATGGATTTCTGGTTTAATGATGTAGATGATGAGCAGTGGAATGATGAGAAAAACGATTAAATAACTATTTACACTTCTTGAGATACGGTTTGTCAAGGGGATTTTTTACCCCTTACATTAAAACGCAAGAAGTATGCAGTTGAGTATTTCGGTTCAATCTGACTCCAATGGTTTCATTCATGTGATCTCAACGCTTCCTTCAGCATTGAATGGATGTTTAATGATTCCGGCAGATCATTCATGCCGCGATGCACCCATTCTTCTATAAGTCCGGAGATCATACCTGCGAGAAGAGCCCGTATATAGGCCACATTGTCATCTTCATCTGGTGAGGGGCCACAGCAATAGAATATGTGATCACGTAATAAATAATTCAAGTTATTCTGATTAAGAAGGAGCAGCAGTTCCTTCTGTTTTTTAAATTCATCCAACAGTGACGGCCAGAAGTTTTCATAGAATTCCTTTTCCGGCTTTTGGGAAAACTCCTGCCACCATTCATTGGTACAGGCGGCGAGATACTTAACAAGAATATCCTGTTTGGAGTTGTAGTTTCTATAAAAAGAAACTCTGCCGACACAGGCTTTTTCACAAAGCTCCGTAACGGTGATTTTGTCAAATGACTTAGTTTTCATGAGGCCAATCAAGGCACTGGTAAGGCTTTCAAGTACAAATTCGTGTGATGTTACTGCTTTCATAGTGATACAAATTCCCCGTTTTGTTTCTTTTTTTGACGAAGCAATCCTTTCTCTTGATTTCAGGAAAAAGGATTGATACACTTGCACCATGAAACAAATGTATCAGTTGGCTGGGAGCTTGTCAAGCATAATATAATATCGGGAGGTTTCTATGAAAAGCAAGGAAAGCAAACCAAAGATCGATAAGTCTTTATGGCTTACAACAAAAAGCGAAAGAATCAACTACTATGTTGGCGATTTGGGGCGCACATTGGAGGGCTATATCGTCACGGCGTTTATGACGCTCTTTCTGTTGTTTCAGGGAATCAACCTGATTTCGATTTCCGCGGCAATCCTGGTTGTCAAGGTCATCGATGCGCTCGACGATGTAATTTTCGGTTTCTTGATCGACAAACTCAATATCAAAAAGAGCCGACTTTTTGGAAAAATAGCCGGTGAAGGCAAATACCTACCTTGGTACCGCGCGACCTTCTTCCTGTTCCCGATTTTTACGGTCCTTTTCTTTCTTATGCCGCAGGGCGTGCCAAACGCCGTGAAGATCGGTTGGTTTATGGTGACCTATCTTCTGTATGATATCAGTTATACGCTTGTTGAGGTCCCCATGAACTCAATGATTGTGTCGCTGACGGACAACACCGAGGAGCGTAACTCAATCCTTCAGACGAAAGGCATCATCGGCGGCATTGCGACGGTTTTAGCCGGCATCATCTGGACATTCCTTATTAGCGAACATGTAGGAATCTCCATAAGACTGGTTGCGATTGTTTCGTCTGTCATTTTCTTCTTCATGATGCTACCGCTGGCGACAAAAGTGAAGGAACACAATACCGAACTGAAAAACACCGAGGACGAAAAGAGCACGGAGCGTTACAATTTCCGTGATATGATTAAATGCGTAAAGACAAACAAATACATGGCTGTCATCCTTCTCAGCACGCTTATTATGGGGGCTCTGGCGACGGGCAGTTCTCTCGGAACCTATGCGTCATACTATCTGTACGGTGACTCGATGATTCTTATCATTCCAATCGCGATTGCCTTTATCCCTCAGCTGATTGCCCAGCTCAATACCGATAAGTTATGCCGCAAATTCGGAAAGAAAAAGGTTTATATGGTCTGCGGGTTGACCGCAGCTCTAATCTATGGTTCTATTTTCTTTGCCGGTTACAACAATTTTGTCGTTATTACAATCCTGCTGGTGCTGCAGGCTGCGCCGGGCAATGTTGCCAATATCGCAAAGACTTTTTTCACTCCGGATACGATTGAGTATACGCGCTATAAGACCGGAAAAGACTGCTCGGGGATTTTCTTCTCCCTCAATGCGTTCGTTAACAAGTTAACGACAAGCATCGCTTCTTCTTTGGGCGTGTTCATCCTGGGGCTTTCCGAATGGATTACTGTTGAGGCAGACAGCTTTGAGGAGCTTGCCGAGCTCAATGTAGTGCAGACCCAGAGTGCACTGGACACTCTTTGGATTGTCTTTATGCTGATTCCCGCACTTGGCACACTGCTGAGCGTTGTGGTTATGGCATTCTATAAGCTGAAGGATGACGACGCAAAACTTATGGCTCAATGTAATGCCGGTGAGATTAGCCGTGAGGAATGCGAGACCAGATTGTCGCGGAAATACTGAAAAACAGGAGACTGTATCATGCTTGAAAGAGACAACGTCAGATTCTTTGATATGACTTCTGTCTCTCCGACGCAGGGAATCGAACGGAGGGCAACGGGTCAGTATGTCAAAGCCGGCCTTGCACGGCTGTTTCCCGGTGAGGTTTTCAGAAATATATGTGTCAGTTTTAACGGGAGCGGGGAGTATCATCCAAAGGTTTCTCTGATTCAGCGTATGTTCGGCGGCGGAAAAAAGATTGAAGGCCTACCCGCATATTATGAAGTGGAACTGGAGCATCTGACCGGTAACCATACTGAGACGCTCATTGTTTGGTCGCCTGCAGCCTGGAACGATCGTTTTGCGGGAACCGCCGGAGGAGGGACCGGAATCGGAGGACGAAGTTATCTGACAAAGCCGGATAACGCCCAGCGTGGTTTGACGGTCCCCTTTGCCGTCATGAACGGTTTTACTGCAGCGACGATGTTCGCGGGAAACAATGACGGCGGGCTCCACGATTACACCATCGACCCGAAAACCGGAACGCTCAACCGTGAGTTGTACGAAAACTGGAGACTTCGGAGCACTCATAATATGACTGTTTTCGGAAAAGCTATAGCAGAGCTTCTCCATGATCGCCCTGTCAGATGGTCCTATATGAACGGCGGTTCCGGAGGCGGAAGACAATCGCTCATGGAAGTCCAGAATTATCCGAAAGACTATAACGGCATCTGGGCATCCTGCCCCGCAATCAACTGGCAGAAGCTGATGGTCTCCGGTTTTTGGGCTCAGACGCTTATGAACGAGTATGGAATCACATTTTCAGCTAAAAAGAATCAGTTTTTCATTGACGCCGTTCATGAAGCAAACGGTGGTGCGGACAAGTATTATCACTTGGAAAAGATCCCTGAATTTGATTTTTATTCCTGTGTGGGGAAAAATATTGGTAGCGATTCCATTACAGAAGCCGATGCAAGATTCATGACGGAACTTTGCCGTGGCCCGAGAAAGGCTGACGGCAGTTTCCTTTGGTACGGTTTTGCACCCGGCGTGAAGAATTGGCAGTGTGTGATTCCTATCGGCACCTATTATTATCCGATGCCATGGTCGCGGCACGTAAAGCCTTTTTTTCTCGCTCCAATCTGTGCCAGATGGATCACGGAAACACCGGGTCAGAAGTTTGATGGCATGAAGATTAGGGAATTCACCGAGCTTTTTGAAGAAGGCGTCAGAAAGTTTTCGGATAACCTTGGTGATAATCCTGCAATCGATGCATTTGTGAATGCCGGCGGCAAACTCATAATCGACCACGGTATGGACGACCCGCTGATACCGGTGGCAGGGACGCTGGACTATTACGGTAAGCTTCTCACGCATTTTGGTTCGCAGAGTGCGTTGGACCGCTTTATGAGACTATACATAACCCCCGGTGACAGCCATGGTAATTGCTTCGGCAACGGACCCGGAATTACCGAAAAAGATGGCATGCTTGCTCTGATGAAGTGGGTAGAAGAGGGAAAGGCTCCGGAAGAGATACGAAAAGTCAGAGTGGACAGAAAGAATGGGGAGACGCTGGAGGAAAGCAGCCAGAGTCCTTACCGGGACGAAAGGCAGAACAATGAAGACTGAAACAATCAATCAGGTGATGCAAGGCTATATTGATTCACATGAACTAGCCGGTGGAGCGTTGCATGTGTTTTCAGAAGCTGAAACGATTTTCCGCGGAAAATGGGGATTAAGCGATATTGAAGCAACGAGATCCGTGGAATATGACAGTATTTTCAGACTCATGTCGATGACAAAGCCGATCGTAGCTGCCGCAGTGATGATCTGTGCAGAGAGGGGACTTATCGACATAGATGATCCTGTTTCGCATTATCTGACGGAATTCGCGGATATGCAGGTGAATCATGATCCGAAATATGCCAACGGACCGGACTTGCTTAAAAGAATACCTCTGCTTCTTCCGTTTTTCAATATCAGTAAAGTGAAAACAAAACCTGCCTCCCGCGACATCACAGTCCGCGATCTCTTAAGCCATTCCTCGGGAATGCAGCAGGGAACGGTCAGTCTGCTGAGCCTTCTGAAAGGTCTTCCGCAGTTCGGATCGCTCAGGGAAGAAGTTTCGTATTTTGCTGCTCAACCCCTGGATTTTGATCCGGGAACCGGAACGGGTTATTCACCTCTCGCCGGTTTTGATGTGCTTGGATATCTCATTGAATGTGTGAGTGGCACACGGCTTGAAGGTTTTGTTCGCACAGAAATCTGCGATCCTCTCGAAATGTTTGATACAGGCTTTTTCCTATCAGAAGAGAGACAGAAAAGGCTTGTCAAGGTATATAAAAGGCATGCGGGCATCCTGAAAGATGTCACCGGAACAAAGAATGATGTGGCAGGAGCCATGCACCAGAAGGCCATCTCTTTTGAACATGGCTGTGGCGGAATGTATTCCACTCTTGATGATTATAGCCATTTTGCACAGATGCTGCTCTGTGAAGGTTCCTATAAAGGCAGACGGATTCTGCAGCCGGAAACGGTTCGAATGATGCGAAGTGAAGCGCCTCTCGTCCATCTTGAGCCCGAACCCGGCTTTGTATGGGGACTGGGAATGAAGATTCGTCAGGATCCTGAAAAGGGCGGCAGTCCTGCGACAGCCGGAACCTACGGCTGGAGCGGGGCTTTTGGCACGCACTTCTTCATCAGCCCTATTGACAGGCTGGGCGTTGTATTTATGACGAACCGCGCCGATTTGGAAGGGTCAGGGTCCTATATCAGCAAGAGAATCGAAGAACTGGTTTTTGAAGGGGACTGAGAACTATGATTACACCGGAAACAACAATAAAAGAAATCCGCAGCATACTGCAGGACAATCTGTTCAGCCAGTTGATCTATGACCTTTCAGAAAGGGGAGCCGGCAGATTCTCTGACGAAAGCAGAACCCTGAAAGATATTCAGGCTGCAGATCCGGCGTGGAATGCGGACGATATGGTTTTCGGTCTGAACACACTGTGCCGTAATGCTGCAAGAGGAAGGGTTTTATATGATGTATACAGGTCTGATGAGACTGCTGCGTGCCCCGGAAAAGCGAATGTTAAACTGGTCCATTTTCCGGCAGAAACTGCATGCAACTACGAAAAAGACTGCGTACGAAGAACGCTGATACTCGCCTCGGGCGGCGCTTACGGTGCAGTTTGCAATCTGCCCGAGGCATTTCCCGCAGCGGCAGAAGCTGCAGCGCTAGGAATAGACTGCCTTTGTCTGACATATCGGGTCGGGGCTTTGGCACCGCTTTTCCCAAAGCCGATGGAGGATCTGGCAGCCGCGATTCGTTTCCTTTTCAGCAATGAACAGAATCTTGATGTTAGCATGAAGCATTACGCAGTCGGGGGCTTTTCCGCGGGGGGACATCTTGCTGCCTGCGGGGGCATTAAGGAACTGGGATATCGGAAATTCAACCTTCCTGCGCCAGAAGCAGTGCTCCTTGCTTATCCCCTGCTTAATGTTTGGAAAGCCTTGGAACAGTTGCCGGAACCGTATCGCAACCTTATGCTTAAAGGTCTTCTCGGATCTGGAGTTGATGAATCTTATTGTGGACTTTATAACGTTGATCAGAATATTGACTGCGACTATCCGCCGTGTTTTATTGTTCACGCAAGAGATGACGAGACGGTGGATTGTGAACTCAGCTCAGCTTTTGCTCGTGCTCTCACAACAGCAGAAGTCCCCTGTGTTATAGAAAAACCTGAACACGGCGGGCATGGTTTTGGCAGAGGCGGCAAAACAGAAGCCGAAGGATGGATTAAAAGAGCAATTACATTTTGGAAGGAACAGAGACATGAAACTGTATCATTTACGCGTAAATCATAGAACAAATCCCTGCGTTGACGGGGATATTGAGTTTTCCTGGCGCATCAGTTCTGAACACAAGAACATTGTGCAGCGTTCTTACCGAATCCTTGTGGAAGGCGAGGAAGGAACGATGTGGGACAGCGGTACAGTGGAGAGCAGGCGGCAGAGTTTTGTCGCATATGACGGACCGAAGCTTCCCTCAAAATCCGAATATCGGTATACTGTGACCGTGTGTACCGCTGACGGTGATTCCTCCGGTGCATCCGGACGTTTTTATACAGGTCTTGACCTTGCAGACTGGAAAGCATGCTGGGTTGAATCCACCTTTACGAGAAATCCGCATCAGATGCTCTCTGACGGTATCGAAAATCCGGTGCTCTCTTTTACGAGAGGTTTTGAAATCCGCGGGAAACTTCGCTCAGCCGTCATGTATGCCACCTGTTATGGCGTTTATCATCTGATAATCAACGGAGAAAGAGCGGACGACAGGGAATTTGCTCCGGAGTTCACCGCTTACAGCAAGCTTTTGTATTACCAAAGATACGATGTGTCCGGGCTGTTGCATACGGGAAAAAACAAGCTGGAGATGCTGGTGGGAGACGGCTGGTACTTCAACAGCCAGACCGTACCTGTCGGCTGCGATCACGAAAAGCCCGCAATCCTGTATCAATTGGAACTTGAATATGCAGATGGAACCTGCGAGACTGTTTTCAGCGACGGCAGTGAGGAGTGTCGCCAGACAAATATCCTGTATTCGGATCTGTTCGTCGGAGAAAAAATCGATCTGACAAAGCCTTATTCGGAACCCTTGAGACCGGTGCTCTGTGATTATCCCTTCGATATTCTCCGGGCTCAGGCGCTTGATCCGGTTAGGGCTGTTGAAATCTTCTCAGTTAAGAAGGTCATTCACAGCCCAAAGGGCGAACTTATTTATGATTTCGGTCAGGTAATTGCCGGCAGATGCCGAGTCTTGCTACGGGAAGAACGCGGAACGGAAGTGCGCATCCATCATACGGAAGTTCTGGATAAAGATGGCAATTATTTTGCGGCGCTATCTTCCCGCCAGCGCGAAACCGTAATCTGCAGCGGGGAAAAGACTCTCTATGAACCAATCTTTACCTTTCACGGCTTTCGCTACATCATGATCGAAGGCGCAAGAAATATCCGCCCTGAAAATGTGACCGCCGTCCTTCTTTCCACGGAAAAGGAGAACAAAGGCAGATTCAATTGCAGCAATCCGAAGCTGAACCGGCTGTATCAAAACATTCGGTATTCCCAGAGAAACAATATGATGTCAATCCCGACAGACTGCCCGCAGCGCGAAAAAGCAGGATGGACAGGTGATGTTCTGGTCTATAATGCCGCAAGCATGCTGAACGAAGAAATGACACCTTTCTATGAAAGCTGGCTTTCCAGCCTCCTTGCAGATCAGCAGGAAAGCGGGGCGGTACCGATTACCTGCCCCTCGACAAAAATGTATGACTTCATGCTTAGAAAGATTAGCCGCGAGTATGATAAGTCAAAGCCGGCCAAGGAGCTGGAGGATATTCTGCCCGCGGAAGGCGAATCCGCAGCAGGAGGAGAACTGCCTTCGGTTGCCGGGTGGAGCGATGTGATTATAGAACTTCCGTACAGTATGTACAGGCTGACAGGCAATGACCTGATTCTTAAGAAATGTCTGCCCGCTATGAAGAAATATGCTGATCAGGTAATCCGCACAGCGGCGATGCGCAGAGGCGGCGCTTCACTTGATGAAAACGATCGGTACCTCTGGAATACCGGTTTCCATTTCGGAGAATGGCTTGTTCCGGGGAAGGAAAAGCCCGGATTTGAAGCCTGTAAGGAAACGGCCTGGTATATCGCTCCTTTTTACGCATTCCGTTCGGTAAACCTGCTGGCAGAAATCTGTGAAAAGCTTGGCGACGAAAAGAGCGCTGCGTATTACGGCAGTATCGCCCGAAAAATGAAAGCAGCAATCGAGGCAGAAGTGCTTCCTCTGCAACACGAATATGCAGACTATATGGGACGATACATCCTTGCCCTGGCATTTGAATTGGTTGACGGAGACCTGGAAAAGGAATACGCCGGGAAACTCATTGAATTGATTCATTCAAACGATTATCGTATAGGAACCGGTTTTCTTGCAACGCCCTACATTCTGAAAGTACTGGACAGCATCGGCCGCCACGATCTGGCATTGAAGGTCCTGATGAACCCGAACTGCCCGGGCTGGCTCTATGAAGTCAGCATGGGAGCTACAACGATATGGGAAAGCTGGAGTGCCGTAGCACCTGACGGAACACCGCAAAAGATCAGCTTTGACCATTATGCTTTCGGTATTGTGGATGAATATTTCTTTTCCGTTCTTGCGGGAGTCAGAACGCTTGAGCCGGGTTTTGCCAGTTTTGAGGTCTGCCCGGACCGCGTGATAGGTCTGGACCGGCTGAAACGGGAGTTTATCTGCGAGGCCGGCCTTATTTCTGTCGAATATACAGACTCCGTTCTGACGGTAACAGTTCCGCCCAATACCCGTGCAGTGATCAAATGGAACGGAGAAACAAAGGAGGTTGGGAGTGGTACATGGAGATTCGAATAATATGAAAAATCATAGTATCCGACCCGGAAAGCCTTTCCTCGACACGGAAGGAAAGCGCATTCAGGCCCACGGGGGGAGTATCTTTTTCGATGCTGAAACCGAGACATATTATCTGTATGGAGAAAACAAGGAATTCTCTGTTCCCGGTAGCGGTATCTGGACTTGGGGAGTTCGTGCCTATGCGTCAAGGGACTTCTACAACTGGGAGGATAAGGGATTGATAGTTGAGCCTGTGCTTGACGATCCGTTATCACCGTTCAATCCCCGGACGGCATGTTTGGATCGGCCACATATCCTGTTTAACCAAAAGACGGAGAAATATGTCTGCTGGATGAAGATCATGCACAGAGATGACAACAGGCGGCAGACGGTTACGATAGCGGTCGCAGACAGCTTTTTAGGACCGTATTCGATTGTACAGAGCGGGGTATCTCCGCTTGGCATGAATGCCGGGGATTTTGATCTTGTCGATGATGAGAACGGAAAAGCTTATTATTACTTTGAACGAGTCCATTCAGAGCTGATTTGCGCGGAGTTGACAGCAGATTACACAGATGTGACAGATGTCTGCTCCCATCATTTCCCGCATCCGTATCCGCCTTTTGTTCGGGAAGCGCCGGCACACTTTAAGCGAAATGGGCTGCACTATCTTATTACATCCGGAACAACCGGGTATTTTCCAAACCGCAGCGAAGTTGCAGTGTCGGAAAGCTGGCATGGCCCTTTTACTGTTCTCGGAGATCCACATCCCGGCGATCCGACCGGCACATCCTTTCACTCGCAGATTTCCTCGGTGTTCAAGATGCCTGGAAAGAAGAATCTGTATGTGGCGTTGGCAGACCGCTGGATGCCGAATGCGATGGAAATACCGGCAGCCTTCTGTGAGGAGGTTTTTGAGGGCTTCTTTTCGGGCCGAGTCCCGCTCAGCGAAGGCGAGCATTTCCGGGAATCTCTGATCAGGAAATACGGGCTACAAGGTTACCGGAGTATTCTTGTGCAGAATGATACGGACACTTCCGTCGCAGACTATGTCTGGCTTCCGCTGAGGTTTGAGGAACCGGCTCCGCAGCACCCGAATGGAATGATTTTCATAGACTGGCTGGATGAATGGAGAATTGAAGATTACTCATAAGAATTATTTATAAAAGGAGACGATGTAATTGGAATGTACTTTGTTTTACACGGAACTGTCAAGAGGGATATATCGGATTTCCGACAGTCTTCACGGACCGAATTCTGACGGATTTTCAGACGCACCGGGCAGGGCAACACAGAATTCATATTTGATACAAGGACAGGAAAGGGCTGCTTTAATTGATTTGGCAGTAGATACGCCTGACTTGTTTTCCTATGCTTGTCAGCTTACAGGCCTTCCGACACAGGTACTGTTAACCCATGGGCATCCGGATCATGTTTACAATCTTGAGTCGGTTGGTGAAGCATGGCTTCATCCTGATGATTATGATCTGGTCCTGAAAGGGATTCCGGGAATATGTTTTCCCATACATAATGTCGTACTGAATCCGCTGAAGGACAGGCAGAAGATTGATCTGGGTGAGCGAATCCTTGAGGTTATCCATATGCCCGGGCATACACTGGGGAGCGTTCTGTTTTGGGACAAACTGTCTGGTTTTTTGTTCAGCGGGGATTCCTGTTCAAGACGATTGCTCTACGGCCTAACGCCTACGGTCCCGTTGGATGAACATTGTAAAAAAATTGCCGGGCTTGCAGAGCTTCCCATTAATCATATTTACACAGCACATGACCGATGCGGTCTGCCCAAGGCACACTTGCTGCGGAGTTGTGAACTTATCCGACAGGAACTTCCAAAGTCGGCAACAACAGTTATCATACCAGGAATAGGCATTATGCGAAATCTCCGATGGGGAGATGAAAATACTCTGGATTACTTTGACATGGCGGTTGAAGAGTCCTATGTTGAAGGATTGTTGAAATAAAAGAAAAAGACAATACTCATTTCTTACAACTGCTTTCCAATTCACCACAAATGAGCCGCAGTCATATGTATTTGGTGGTACAAACCACCCTTTACATATTAGCTCTTGAAAACCCATTCTCTTTGAACATGGAAAGAAACAAAGAAAAGTATTGTATACACGCCCCTGTTTTAATCAATATGATTATTATTTCTCTTTCGGCAGGGATAATCAAGGAAAGTAAAGTTACAAGACCTGCCGATGCAAGCATAACGGATACGGATAATACATGGATTTTTGGTTTAATGACATAGATGAGGAGCAAAACGATTAAATAACTATTTACACTTCTTGAATACCCATTCTCTTTGAACATGAAAAGAAACAAAGAATAGTATTGCATCCACCCCTATTTTAATCAATGTGATTATTATTTCTTTTTCGGCAGGGATAATCAAGGAAAGTAAAGTTACAAGACCTGCCGATGCAAGCATAACGGATACGGATAATACATAGTATTTGATAAGACACTTTTTATAATCACACTTATGTTTGAAAACCGAACTTTTATTGAAATTGAAGTTAAAAAACGAGGATAATGCTCTGGCTATTACCGTACTTATAAGAATCCTTGTATTCTCTACATAATTTGCAAATATCAACAAAGACACATAGAAAACAATGTTGTCCAAAAGGAAAGATATTATTGAACTTAGCATGAACTTGAATATGAGCCTGTATATCCTGAAAGCATCTCGAACCGCCTTGAAATGCGACCCTACATTTTTATCCTCATATACGGTAGTTATTTCCACTTCCTTAAACGGAATACCTTCGGGTTTCATCTCTAAAAGCATATTGGTTTCATATTCAAAACGATCACCCTCAACTGAAAGAAGGAAAGGAATAAGTTTTACGGGAAATACTCTCAATCCGGTTTGTGTGTCGTTAATATTTATTCCGCATCCCGTTTTGAAAACAAAGGAAGTTATCTTGTTTCCCAAAAAGCTTTTCGGGGGAACATCCGGTTGATGGAAATTTCTTGCTCCCAATATAACCGTTTTGTCATCGGTCATGTGCTGCGAACATTTCAATATGTCTTCAGGAAGATGCTGTCCGTCCGCATCCGCTGTGACTACACCTTTAATATCTTTGTTCCGCTGCTGAATATATGAAAAGGCTGTTTTAAGAGCAGCTCCTTTTCCTTTATTCACTTCATGCTTTAACAGAGTGCACTGTTCCGTAGAAGATACTTCATCGAATATACCGTCATACTCCGGACCGCTTCCGTCATTTACCACTATAATATCGGAAAAGCCTTGTTCAATTAATCCCGAAACCGTCGTAAGAAGTTTCTGTGAGGGATTTAATGACGGTATAACTGCGGTTATTCCAAGACCGTTATCTTTAAATGTCATGATTATACTCCTTATTTATTCCGATAGCATCTCCGCTACTTTCCACTTATTATTATACAGTATAAACACCAGGTCAAACGAATCTTCCAGATATCGCGTTTCATAGTATGTTTTATGTATTGCACTGAAAGACATAGTGCATGTGAAACATGTTTCACTTACCGGACGGAAATCAATAACTTTAAGATACTTATACTCCAAAGTGGAGCCCATTACCCAGTACAGGCTTGCACATGCCGACTTAAGTCTGGACTGTAAAACACTGCCTTCAACAAGATATGCGTTTAATGTGGGGAAATATCCCCATATATCGCCTGTGGCGTTGACGGTAAAATTAATATATGTTTTGGCAAAATTCAGAGCATACTGTTCGTGAGTGTTTTTCAGTTGCTCGTCTGCGGGGTAGTGATAGAATATATTCTTGCTATCGGAGGCCTTCGTTACCTCCAAAGACTTTCCGTTTACATCATAACATTCAATATCCGGTTCATAATACAAATTGTCGGCTGAGTATGTGTTTAACAAAGGAACCTGCGAGTATGTCGTTATATTCTCATACCCGGGATAATATGCTTCACCGTTTTCAATATACTTTTCCGTAAGTAATACTCCGTTTATATAAACCTTAGTCTCTTTAGGAGCGGTGACTTTATATGAATAAGTTTCTTTTATAACCAGAGGGTAGGCATACTCGTTTTCCGTTTTGTTAAGTTCTAAAGGCAACCCCTTGTCGTCTTTAGCCGTTACTTCCGCCTCCAGGTATATACCCGGTATCTCATATTTCTTTCCTGTAGGTCGTTTATCAAAAGGCTGATTGACATCTTCAAAACCTGTATATGCTACGGCATTGTCCGTGATATATGATTCACCCACTTTTATATTATCGACATACACATCGGCATACTCCGGTACCGTTATACTTAATGTTTTTTGCTCAGGTAAAAGCACCCAATCCAAAACGGTAAAGCTTGCGGTCTGCCAAAGATTGAAGCCGTATTTTGCGGAATTATCACCCTTGCTTGTCAGCACAACTTTACCTAAATCTGCCGAGTCGGTATAGATTATGTAGACCGGTGATGTGTCGGCATATTGCCCCGGCATCTTACGGTATTTATACTCTTCATTCTTAAGAAATGAAAAGTATAATTGATTAATGACTGTGTTTTCCTCTTCAAATTCCGATACTTCAATCTTCTTGTTTTCAGTCATCAGGGCTCTTACGGTATCGTCATTGACGGTAGAGATAAACTCGTTCATATAGTTTTCCGGTCGGGATATTTCATAGGACTTTATATATTGCCAGAAGAAAACCAAACCGATAAACACCGCAACAAGAAAGCATATTGAATATATTATCAAGCCTTTTACGAATTTACTCTTGGGTTTTCCCGCATTGTCTTTATTATGCATAACTGCTTTATCTCTCATAATCACCTTACTAAAAATGAAGTGGGAAGAGCCCTCGGACCGGTTACCGATGCACAGACATTAAGTACCTCACCCTCATAAATCATAAGTGTTGAGGAGCCGCCATCTAAATTGGAAGCGTTGACTGCTCCGAAATCCAGCATAATATCCGCTAAGTCGGCATATGTGGCGCCCAGGGAGTTCATGCGTCTGCCGTCAACCACCAGCATCAGAACCGCTCCGTCGGCACGTTGTCCGATTGCCGTTCGGGGATTTAATCCGCTTATGAGGTCTTTTTCAAAACTCTGCACTTTTCCGTTTATAATCAAAGGGGGTCCGAAACTGACCGCCCACTGTATCTTGGCATCCATTGCCTCCTGTGTGGTCATCATGCCTACATGCAATATACCCTTATCATCAAAGGCGGAGACATTCAGTTTTACATCGGGGTCACCCCAGACTACTTCACCGTTACATATAACCATACCGTCGGGAGTGCCTTCATGACCGCCTCCCAAGGGATCATAGAAACCGCCCGCATTGATACCGGCAACGGCATCATACTTTTCCACCATTTCCGTAAGCTTTAAGCCTTTTCCTCCCAATTCGTCGGGAGTTCCCACAAATACTCTTAAGGGATCTTTTACTATAAGCATAACCGCTTCATAAAGGCTTCCCTTTATTCTGACAACCTCTATATCTTTTTCCTCCGGAACGGTATCTGTAATATCGGTATCCTCCCCCGAAGGAGGTAATGAAGAGGTAGGTGTGGGTATTTCAATTAAGGAGGTATCGGTTTTTTCTTTCGGTTCTTCTACAATCTCCGAAACAGTAAGGGTTGCAAGCTCTTCATCCGACAGATATATGTCGGCCAGAAAGCCTACAGCACTTGTTTCTCTTACCGACAGCACAAACAGTTTTTTTGCGGTAGGAGAAGGGCCTTTTACCAATACATATATAACTCCCAGCAGAGCCACAACTATTAAAGCTAAAGTGGTAAAGAAAACAGCCAGAGTTTTCAATATTACTGAAACCGCCCTTTTTGCAGCACCGAGTTTGTTTGTCATAACAAGTCTCCTTACTTACCCTTCATATATTATATTCACAAAGAGAGGAATTTCCAATATAATATTGGTGCCGTTAAGGGGATATGCGGCAAAGAAAAGAAAGGTATTGTTATATAAAGTATAGTTGTCTTATGAAAAGGAAAGCATATAAATTGCTTATATTGATTATAGTTGCAGCTCTGTTGCTTATGCTGTGCGGTTGTGCCGAACCGGTTATTTCTCCGAGCGAGACAACAGTAGTTTTACCATCACCCACACCCACACCGACACCCACACCTACAGTTATACCGGAAACGGAAACACCGTCTGCAACACCCGAACCGACTCCCGAGCCTACAGAAGAGATAAAACCCGATGCGGAGGATATAACCAAGAAGGTGTATGTAAGTGTTGACGGGCATTATTCCGACAAGCTTTCCGATTACAGTTTCTATTCCAAACACAAACTTAACAAAGGATCAAAAATAGAGATATCGTCTTATGAAAAGATGCACTCTTTATACATAATATGGGACAGAATACCTGGAGAATGGACGCTTAATATAGGTGATGAAAAATTGACGTGCGGAAAGAACGGATTTATACATGAATATATAGAGCTGCCGTGCGGTTGCACAAGAATAAGTATTGAGTTGACAAACGATGGTGCAACAATATGTGATGTCTATGTTTTCACATACGGCAATCTTCCCGGATGGGTACAGATATGGAATCCTCCGTATGAAGATGCCGATATGCTGCTGATACCCACTCATGCCGATGATGAACATCTGTACTTCGGAGGTATGATGCCGTATTATGCCGGACAGTTACAATACAAAGTCCAGATTGCATATCTTACAAACCATTGGGGAGAACCGTACAGGCCTCATGAGTTGCTGAACGGATTATGGACCGTAGGCATGACCGCATACCCTGTTATAAGTGAATTTGAAGATAAATATTGTTCAAATCTGGAACATGCTAAAAACGTATATCCTCTGGAGGAGGTGCTGAATTTCCAGGTGGAACTTTTAAGAAGATTTAAGCCGGAAGTGGTGATAGGACATGACTTAAAAGGCGAGTACGGTCACGGAGCTCATATGTTGAATGCATATGCCCTTACTTTAGCGGTGGAATATGCCGCAGACAGTACAAAATATATGTCATCGTATGAAAAATACGGTGCATGGGATACTCCGAAACTGTATCTTCATTTATATGAGGAAAACAAGATTTTAATGAACTGGGATATTCCGCTGGAGCGATTCAACGGGCTTACAGCATTTGAAATGGCCGTACAAGGCTATGACTGTCATAAGAGTCAGCACATATGGTCCTTTGCCGTAAGACAGGGTGAAAGTCAGTACGACTGCAGATGGTTCGGATTGTACAGAAGTCTTGTCGGTCCGGATATAGAAAAGAATGATGTATTTGAGAATATATTATCGGGAAAGTAAATATCGGTAACACTCGATTTTATAGTGCTTATTGTAACTAAAATATTAGTAAAAATGAACTTTTAATGAACTTTTCCTGCAAAGCGTTGACATAAATGCCTGTTATGATAGTATCAAACATATCTAAACAATCAAAATATTGACAGAAGCAATATAAGGCTTTAAGTCCGTGTATATATTTTATTAAACCGAGAGGTGAGATAATGGAAACAGAAAAACCCAAAGTCAAAGTAAGAATAACAGTATTCATAATTATCGCTATCCTTATAGTTACAGTAGCAGTGTTTCTGTTTTTGTTGCTGGGAAGATAAATATCCGTTCCTGCATGAAAGACGGAAAGCTTGTTCCGGAAGAATAAACCGATTGAGTGTTATTAATTCTCCAACAACTTGATAAACTGCTGCTTGTTGACCGCTTCTTTTTCCTTTAACGTATTTGTTGCTTTTATAACTCTCTCCCTATGTTTAAAACTCTCTTCCATTGCATTAATAACGGAGTGTTCCGTTACATCGGAAAGTTCCAAGCATGCCGAGCTTTCTATATAGTTCATGAAACCCGATACTTTTACATCATAGGATATTCCCACTACGGGAACATAATTTGCGGCTGCGAATATCAATGCGTGAAGTCTCATTGCTACAACCTGTTCCATCTTTGACATGAATGCCACTACCTGCTCGGTGGGATATTTATTGCGAATTAAATAGTAAGGTGTATCTAACAGTTCCGCCGTCTTTTCCGACATAGATAAATCCTTGGGATATTCCATAGGGAAGAATATTGTGGTAAATCCGTATTTGTTATACATATGCTCGCAGGCTTTTGCAACGGCTTCATTCCTGTTGAAGTTTTTCCAGCTTCTAAGTGCCAGACAGATGTATTTTCCGTCTGCGGGTATATCTTCCGAAATGAATATCTTATGGGTGTTGCTTTTATCGGCGGTCAGGTTTATTGCGGGGTCTGCGGAAACGGTGATTTGAGGTTTTGTTACTCCTAAAGATTGCAGCTCTTTTTCCGACATATGATCGCGTACCGTTATTACATCCACATAGTTATCAATTATCTTTCCCGACAGCTTTCTGTTGAACGGTCTGGATACAGGCCCTATTCCGCAGCCGAACATTATAACCTTACAGCCCAGTTTCTTGGCAAGATAAAGAGTAAAGGTGTAGAAGAAAAGCGATCTTGATGATGTCACATCCTGAATAAGGGAACCTCCTCCGCTTACAAATATCTTGGATTTTCTTAACAGGAAAAACAGCTTTATAACATTAAAGGTGTATATGGTCTGAACTCTGTCGATTGCTCTTTCTTTTTTAGGCCTTAAGGTCATTACACATATATCCATATCCGGATCTATATTCCTCATACTGGATAAGGTTGTGTATTTTATTGCCTCATCACCGGCATTACCTCGCCCGTATGCTCCGCATATAACTACCTTGTTGCGCTCCTTTTCGTTAAAGTGTTTGAGTATAAGCGAATAGATATCTTCCTGTTTATTCTTCATTGCCTTTAGCGAGAAGTTGGCTTTTGTATGCTCATAGGAAGCTTTTTGCATGGTTATGCGTTTATTCTTGTCTTTTGACAGTTGATACAGATAATTGCCTAATGTCTCATAATCTTTGGGCTCGAATATGTATCCGGTAACTTTCTGGTCAATCAGTGAAGATGCTCCTCCCACATTACTGGATACGGGGATGGCTCCCGCCCGGATTCCTTCGGTTAAAGAGTAAGGGAAAGTTTCGCTAAGTGAGGATATTACATCAATGTCTATTACACTGAAAAAGCTGTCCACATCGTCTATCCAGCCCAAAAAGTGCACCTTTTCACTTACACCCAGTTGATTTGCCAAATCCGTAAGTTTTTGCTTTTCTTCACCGTCTCCGCCGATAAGAAGACGCATATCGGAATTATCGGCATGAGCTTTTGCAAAGCCTTTTATAAGGGTGGGTATATCCTTTACTTTGGTAAGACGTGCCGCTATCCCTATAATCAACTCGTCGGGATTATACGGTATGCCATATTGTTCAAAATATTCCTGCCTGGATATCTTAGGCATTTCTTTTTCAAAATCAATGCCGTTGTATATGGAAAACATGTTATATGCCTCAAAGCCTCTGGATATCAGGGTTCTTGCAAACTGTTCGGTAACGGCAATGTGAAACTTTATTATTCTCAAAGCCAATGTATTGAACAGACCTATAGTGGCCTGTTTGAATAAGTTATGCATATAGTCTTTTCTGTAATCGGAGTGTATAGTGGTGGTAACACACGCATTTCTATGCCTTTTAAGAAAAAGTCCCATCATGTTGGCTTTGGCTCCGTGACAGTGAACTATGTCCGGTTTAAATTTGTCATATTCAATAAAAAGGGCATGAATATCTTTGAGAAGGAAAGCACTTTTAATTTCCGTCACATCAATGCCTTCGGCTTTGGCGCTTTCGGCAAAATCTCCGTATCGGAAAGATACCAGTTTAAGAGTATTGGTACGGGAAAGCTCTTTTGCCAAAGAGATTATATGGGTTTTTGCTCCTCCTATATCACCGCCGCCGGCAAGATGCATTATCTTCATAAAGTCCTCACTTTAAGTTTTCGGGGTTAAGACAGTGAAGTTCTTCCACCGTGAATATACCGTTTTTGCGTATTAACCTGTCATCAAACATGATTTCTCCTCCGCCGTACTGTTCGGTCTGTATGCACACCAAATCCCAATGAATGGCGGAATCATTGCCGTTGGGTGCTTCGTCATAGCAGGCACCGGGGGTAAAATGGAAAGATCCGCATATCTTTTCATCAAACAAAGTGTCTTTCATGGGATCTAATATATACGGATTTACACCTATTGCAAACTCACCTACATACCTTGCGCCTTCGTCGGTATCTAAAATCTTGTTTAAATGCTCGGTATAGTTGGCTGTAGCTTTTACAATTTTACCTTTTTCAAATTCCAGACGGATATTTTCAAATGTCTTACCTTCACTTACCGAAGGAGTGTTAAAGGTTACATAACCGTTTACCGAGTCTTTTACCGGAGCGGTAAATACTTCTCCGTCGGGTATATTCATTTCACCGGCACATTTTATAGCGGGAATGTCCTTTATGGAAAAAGTCAAATCGGTACCTTCTCCCTTTATATGCACTTTATCGGTTTTGTTCATAAGTTCCACCAGATTATCCATTGCATCACTCATTTTTTTGTAATCCAGCGTACATACATCGTAATAGAAATCGGTAAACTTTTCGGTATTCATTCCGGCAAGCTGAGCCATGGACTCATTGGGATACCGCAACACACACCACTTTGTATATTTGACTCTTCGGTCAAAGGAAGGTTTTAATATTCTGGACGCCAGGGACAGTTTTTCCGAAGGAACGGTACTTATCTCATATATGTTTTTACTTGCCCGTATGGCTATATATGCATCCATCTTCTTCATGAAGTTCAGGTCCCGCTCGTTCATTATTTCCAGCTGCTCTTCCGTTATATGCTCATACAGTTTCGGGGACAGGGACGAGTCGGATATCTGTACAAAAGGCAGAGCTTTTGCCTGATATGCCTTTTCCACCAGCCTCTTAACCAGGTCGTTATCGGTCTCGGAGACGGAAATGAGTATCTTCTCTCCTTCTTTAAGTCTGCAGGAATAGTTGATTAATAAATCTGCCAGTTTTTCGTTTCTCGGATCTTTCATTTTTTCTTCTTTCTTATCAACAAAATATATTTGAATATATATTATCATAAAACATAACATCATTGATTGTAAATAAGGCGAGTATCCATTAAACTTAACATAGCAGGAGGTATTTGCTCATGAAGAAATGTGATATTTTAGTTCCGATATTCACACCGTTTAAAAAAGATCAGACCGTGGATTATGAGGCGCTGAAAAAACTTGTAAGATATGTGTTGGATAAAGGAGCCGACGGACTATATACAACCGGCAGTTCCGCGGAGACCTTTCTTCTGACTGAAGAAGAAAGAATGAAAACGCTGGAAGTAGCCGCAAAAGAAGCAAACGGAGCGACTGTTGTGGCACATGTGGGCACACCCGGTACGGCGTTAGCCGTAATGTATGCGAAACATGCAAAAAGCATGGGCGTTGATGCGGTAGCTTCGGTTCCTCCGTTCTATTACTCACACGGACATAAGGCTATAAAAAAGTACTATACCGATATAGCGGACGGGTGCGGGCTAAAGATAATGATATATAACATTCCCGGTGCTACGGGTGTGGATATGTCGGTAGACCAGATAAACGATTTGTTGTCCGATGACAGGATTTACTCCATTAAATATACCGCTGCCGATTACTATGTGTTAAACAGAATAGCGGTTGCATCAAAAAAACCGATATACAGCGGCAAGGATGAAGCTTTCGCTTCCGCTTTAATGGCGGGAGCAACCGGTGCTATCGGAACAACAATGAACATATATCCGCAGGCTTTTGTACAGATAAAAGCCGCCTTTGACAAAAAAGACATTGCTTCGGCACAAAAATTACAGACAAAACTGAACAACATTATACAACCCATGATTGAAAGCGGTGCTACTATTCAGGCTATGAAATATGTCTCAAAACTTGCGGGAATTGATTGCGGAGAGGCGAGAAGGCCTTTTAAGAATCTTACGGCGGAAGACAAGAAAAAACTGGAGCAGGCAGTAAGGGATAATGCGTTCTAAAAGAAAAAAGAAAAAGAAAAACAGATTACAAAAGGCAATAGCGGTTATTTTACTGATATCGGCACTGCTGTTTACGTCATTACAGCTTTATGTAATGCTTTATCCTTTGTCCGATATATTTGACAGTGTTGAGCAGTTGGGAAAGATTGAAAGACCTCAGGCCGTTCTTGTGTTGGGTGCGGCTGTATACGCAAGCGGAAACCCTTCACCCGTGCTTAAAGACAGGCTGGATTACGCATATCAGGTATATGAATACTATGACGGAAAGATTGCTGTTATAGTGTCGGGGGACAACGGCACCGTTGAGTACAACGAAACAAAGGCCATGTATGATTACCTTATATCCAAAGGTGTGAATGCAGACGATATCTACAGAGATTATGCGGGATTCAACACTTATGACAGCATATACAGAGCGGGCTATATCTTCAAAGTGCAAAGCATAATAATATGCACACAGAGATTCCATATTTACAGAGCATTGTATATAGCAAAAAGGCTGGGCTTTAAAGCATACGGATATGCAGCGGAGAACAAGAGCATATACAATATGACGTATAATCATATAAGGGAGAGTTTAGCCAGGATAAAGGCCGTTATGGAAACGGATATTATGAAAAGACAGCCCAAATATCTCGGTGACCCCATACCGGTAAAACAGTACGAGTAGTAATTTATGCAGTTATATAAGCAGTGTATATGCACCGTGTATTAAAGAGGTGGCAAAATGGAAGATTTCAGATACATTGACAGAGGAAAACCTATACCGAGGGAGCAGTATACCGACCAGCCGTATGTCGTGGTTGCGGATGACGGAGCATGGGTCTGCGTTCTGACAACCGCATACGGACAGGAAGGAGCGGCCGGAACACATGTTGGTATAACCGTAAGTTATGACCGGGGCAATACCTGGACCGATCTGTACTTTCCGGAAGGCAATGATTTAAGAGAGTCGGCTTACGGAGTGTTGCTGAAAACATCGTTTAACAGGATTTACTGTTTCTATAATTTCAATAAAAACAACTTAAGAAATCTGATATGCAGAAAAGAGCGTCTGTCTCACAGAGTGGATATGCAGGGAGCTTTCGTATTCAGATACTCCGATGACTCGGGAAAGACCTGGTCGGAAAGATACGAAGTACCTATAAGAGAAACAAAGATAGACAGAGAAAATCCGTACGGAGGAAAAGTTCGCATGTTCTGGACCGTGGGCAAACCTTTTATACTGGACAATGACGGCTATGTTATAATCCACAAGATAGGCGATATGCTTACAGTATCCGAAGGCTGGCTGTTAAGAGCGGTTAATATGAACACTGAGAAAGATCCCAATAAGCTTGTGTGGGAAACACTGCCCGACGGCGATATAGGACTTATTACCCCTAAGGGCGGCGGATTGATTGCCGAAGAACAATCCATGGTTGTATTAAGCGATAAAAGTATTTACTGTGTATACCGTTCTATAGACGGTCATCCTGTGGAAACATACAGTCGCGATAAAGGACATACATGGGAGCAACCGCAATACAAAAGGTATGCCGACAATAGATTGATGAAACATCCGAGAGCGGCAAACTTCGTATGGAAGTGTAAAAACGGCAAATACCTGTACTGGTACCACAACAACGGAAGCAAATGGTATGAAAACAGAAATCCGGCATTTTTATGTTCCGGTATCGAATATGACACAAAAGAAGGCAGGAGGATAAAGTGGTCGCAGCCGGAAGTGCTTTTATATCATGAAGATCCCGGTGTCAGAATGAGTTATCCGGATTTCATAGAGGATAGCGACAAATACTACATTACCGAAACACAAAAACTCGATGCAAGAGTGCATGAAATACCGGAAAAATTCCTGCAAAGCCTTTGGAATCAGTTTGAGTCATCGGATATAACTGATGAGGGGTTACTTTCAGAAAGCGAAGGCAAATCGGTAATTGATATGCCGGAACTTCCCGTATTCTGTATCACCGACAGGAAGAGTCACATATTTGCAACAAAGAGTACCGAAAGCGGAGTTACCTTCGAGCTTATATACAAAGCGGGAACGGGAAAGAGAAAGATATTAGACAGCAGGGATGCTTCGGGAAAAGGAGTGCTGATAGAACAGATATGCGACTGCAGAATTAATATATTAATGAATGACGGTGTAAATACCTGTTACCGGAGTTCCGATAAATATATGCTGAAACCCGATCAGATAAACCATATAGCCATAATAATTGACGGAGGTCCCAATATAGTTTCCTATGTCATCAACGGAATGTACAATGACGGAGGTCAGGACAGAATATTCGGTTTCGGTCGGTTCAGCACATACTTCAAGGATATGAACGGAAAAACAAAAGCATGTGTGTGTAAGAATGTTTTGAAGTTAAGAATATATGGCAGAGCACTTTTGACTTCCGAAATTATATCCAACGGAAGAGGCTACAAAAAAGGGGGTAAATATGAAAAATACGATTGATATAACGGAAAAGGTAATGATTAACGGGATACAACAGAAGATTCATATTATAGGAACAGACAGCGTTAATCCCGTTGTACTCTTTATCCACGGAGGACCCGGTGTAGTGGACAGACATAACGTAATGAAGCATATGTTAGATATAACTGACAAAGTGACAATAGCGGGATGGGACCAAAGAGGTACCGGCGGAAGCTATAAAGGGGCAAAGAAAGAGGATATGAATTTGGATACCTTTGTGGAAGACGCAAGGGAGATTACGGAATATCTTTGTAAAAAATTCAAGAAAGACAAGATATACATACAGGGACATTCATGGGGATCCTGCGTAGGCACAATGCTGGTATACAGATATCCTGAGAATATAAAAGCGTATTTCGGACAGGGGCAGCTTGTGAACGGGATAAGAAATGAAGAGAAAAGTTATGACTACGTGCTGGAAAAAGCAAAGGCTGCCGGTAATGAGAAAGATGTGCAGAAGCTTTTGGAAATAAAAAGACCGGTAGAGGGGCTTTATGCAGGCGACCCTATAAAGGGATTGATGGAACAGAGAAAACTTTTATCAAAATACGGCGGTGCAACATTCAAATGCTCATCAATGTGGAAGAGTACCGTTAAACCGATACTTTTCTCAAAGGAGTACACATTGTGTGACATAGCCGGTGTTTTAAAAGGCTACAGTTTTTCTCTGAAAAACATGTGGGAAGATATAGTTAAGCTGGACTTTTCCCAAGAGTATACAAAGTTTTCCGTTCCCATGTTTTATCTGATAGGAGCTTCCGATTACAATACACCGTTTGAACTGTCGTATGAATACTATAAAACCGTAGAGGCTCCGCTTAAAGACTATATATGGTTTAACCGATCAAGCCACAGTCCGTTAGCGGAAGAACCGGAGAAGTTCAGTAGAACTCTTGCGGAAAAAATACTGCAGGTGGAAGCGATGTAGGTCAGGGCAGGAACTTGCTTTACATGCACAATATAGCAATAGGCGATAAGATAAAATGTTTAAAAAACACTCATTCAGTGATAAAATAGGCAATACAAAATGAGCAGGACGGAAAATAATGCTAATATACGGCAAACTTATCAAGAACAATTTAATACTGGTTGAAGAAAAAGCCGAATGTGTCAATCCCGACATGAACTTTCAGCAAAGACTCACAAACTGTCTTGTGGACATATGCAAGAAGATGGATATACAGGTTCCGGTATGGATGAGTAAAAACACCAAAGAGCTTGCACGATTCAACAAGACATTTTTCACCGATGAGCAGTTTATGGAGAAAGTATACTTTGACCGATTTGAAATAGAGATGAAGAGGAAGGATTAAGATGAAGAATAAAATATTTAAAACATTAACTCTTGTTTTATTGATATCGTTGCTTTGTACGACCTTAACCGGATGCAAAATACAGCTTAGCGAAGATGAATATACGGTCGGTGAAATACCGAAAGGGTGCTACCGCCTGGTATACTACATAGTAAACGAAGATCAGAATATTGACGGAGACCTCACATTCAAGTATGTAACAGACGGGAACATAACAAAAATGCAGTCATATGCGGAGTTTGACATGTGGCAATACAGAGCACAGGTCATATTCGATACCGATACTCTTATTCCGTCTTCTTCGTACAAATCCAATGTTTTCTATTCCGGAAAAGAAAAAGACTGGTCGGTAAAAACCGACTATACGAAAGAAAAGGCAACTATAAAAGCGATTCAGGAAGACAAGCAAGCGGATAAGGAAGTAGCAAAGCCTGCACGATATCTTGACAATGAAATGATTAACCTGACACTCGGGTTAATTCAGATAGAGCAAGACGATAAGGTGTACATAAATGTGCTTGTAAACGAAAGTGCAATGTTTGCTCCTTATGGAGTAACCAATCAGACGATGGAAACAATTACCGTTAACGGTAAGTCTTATGAGTGTGTCAAGTACTCTGCCAAGTATGCGGGATTTTCCTTATTCACGGCGAGAGAAAGCTATTTTTGGTATACAAACGACCGAGACAGAAGATTGGTGAAATTTGTAAGCGGCTCTCAGATAATGACTTTAAAAGAAATTATAGAGGTGCCGGCTGATGACCCATGGTTATTTGGTGAATAATGAAACCTGATGATTTTTTACAATGGCTGCATGTTATAGAGAAGATGAAATGCAATTTTCGGCATTCAAAGACATCCTGCGGAAGAGAGGAATCGGTTGCGGAACACTCCTACCGGCTCATACTTATGGCATATGTATTAAAAGATACTATACCCGATGTGGACATGGACAGAGTTGTGGAAATGTGTATTGTTCATGACATAGGCGAAGCGATAACGGGGGATATACCTTCTTTCAGGAAAACAAAAAAAGATGATAAAAAAGAAATGGAGCAAGTGCTGGAATTTATACGGCAGCTTCCGGAAGAACGCTATCAGCATATCAAAGAACTCTTTTCCGAGATAGAGCAAAAGAAGACAAAAGAGGCGATAGTCTTTAAAGCATTGGATAAAATGGAAGCGGTTATACAGCATAATGAGGCGGACATATCTACCTGGTTGGATATAGAGTATGAGCTGCAGAAAACCTACGGCACAGAAGAAGCACAGGTTTGTGAATTCTTAAAGACCCTAAGAAATCAGGTACTGAAAGATACCGAAGAAAAGATAGAGAAAAGTAAAAGAGAGTAGTTTTTTACATATTGACTTTTTGCAATATTTCGTGATTAACGGAATCGGGTTCCAAAAATTGTCGGAATATTTTCTTATAGTATAAAAAAAAGCATTTTTGTCAGTAGACATATATTGGCAATAACAATAGCATGATACTCGAAAGGAGTATTATGAAGAAATTTACATCTTTATTGCTTGTCATATGCTTAATACCGGCAGCCGGAGTATGCGGTGTTAATGCTCAGGCTGCAGGTTCACGGTTTAGCGATGTGCAATCATCCCAGTGGTTTTTTGAACCGGTCATACAGTTGTACGGAATGAATATTATAAACGGATATCCCGATAACACATTCAAACCCGACGGCAATGTCAAAGCCGATGAGTTGATAAAAATGATAATAAAAGCGCTGGGTTTTGATATAGGTAATGCTGAAGGTTACTGGGCTCAAAATTACATAGATAAAGCAGGTGATATTAAGCTTTTGGAAGGATTTGACGGTGAATATCAAAAAGAGATTAACAGAGGGCAGGCAGCCTTGCTTATCTCCAATGCCATGACATACCTTAAGGAGCCGGAATTTTATTCGGAAAAGATATATCCGTTTGATTTGGGCGCATATACACCTGATAAGTATAAAGAGCATATAAAAAAGTGCTACAATGCGGGAGTTATTAACGGGTTTGAAGATTTCACTTTCCGATTCAATGAGACGCTTACCAGAGCACAGGCCTGCACCTTATTAATCAAGCTTATCGATAAAACAAAGAGAGATACCTCGGTGAGATTCGATTGCTCGTTTTTGGATAATACAACCAAAGATAATGTGCAATACAAGGGTGTTACATATGAGGAATTATCCGATGTTATAAAATCCACTCTAACAGAAGTAAAGGATGATATCGGGTATATAGTGGTGGAAAAAAGAGTTTATGAGACCAAGAATACATATGAGATCCGATACCACAAATCCGCCATAAATACCAACCCCACATATTGTTTGTTTGCTTTCAGGTTTTTTGAAGGTCCGTCGGGATATACCGAAACACAGTGGGGTTACGATACAATGTTTTTAAAGTTGGAACTGAAGAAGTTTAACTGGGATGACGGTATACCCGATAGCTTCTATAAGAGTAAAGTTAAAAATGCACTGTGTGCAGCTTTATCCGAACATAATCCTTATGATATAGCGGATTATGTAATAGACAGATATGTATTTTTACGTGCTTTAAAACCTTGGGATGCATATAACCTGTTGGAAGACAATTCCAATGAAACATTGAGGTATGTCTTTTTCACTATGCACAATGTAATAGGCAATTTTACTTTTTCAAATAAAAAATGAAAAGGTAAGTATAGAGCAAAATAAATAGCGCAACTTATGGAGAAGATAACATGAAAAGAGCTATCCTGTCTTTGATTACGATAATTTTACTGTTAAGCATGTGCATTAACGCATTTGCATATTGTGAAAGTTTTGAGAGAACCGGAAAACACATAAATGTCGCATATGTTTCCGATGTACACACTCCGCAAGGTCATCAATGCGGATATATTTGTCAGGATTGCGAGTTGATTACCGTGACGGGATATACAACACTTTCAACATGTTGTCGGTGCACCGGTAATCATAACTACTATACACTTTCTGTCGGATCTCATACCGCTTACGGGCATTTGGTAAAATTGAAGTGCTCAACCTGCGGATACACGACCTCCTACTATAAAAAAGATGACAGCTGCTGTGATTGTGTCGGTCATATTCGAGGTCTCATGGAAATAAACACGGAGCATACGCAGGGACTGGGCCATTATTACACCGTTCCCTGTAAGGAATGCGGAGCGATTATAGAAAGCGGATATACAACACTGGCGTCATGTGCTATCTGCAATTGCAGTCATTCCTATACAACAAGCATATCCGATTATCATACGTCCGGATCGGGACATTACTATACCAAGAAATGCAGTAAATGCGGCTATGTTTGCGATTCGGGATATACAGAGAAATCCGACTGTTGCGAATGCAGAGGATACCATAATTACAGTTACAGCGTATCTCCTGCTCATACAACATACGGACACTATGTTACACAAAGATGTTTTGACTGCGGACATAATGCCGACTATTACACGACAGTACCCACCTGCTGCTATTGCAGAGGTTATCACAATTACTCATATACCGTATCACAGGAACACACTGTTGACGGGCATAAAAAGACCGGTACCTGTTCTGCATGCGGGCATATCACCGTATCTTATACAACACTTGCCGACTGCTGCCTGTGCAGGGGATATCATGATTTTTCCGAATGGTCGCCGGTTTCAAAAATACATGAGGAACAAGGACATCGACAGAGCAGAACCTGTAAAATTTGCAAACAAACGGAAGACAGGTTTACTACATACAGACCGTGTTGCTTATGTCACGGACATGATATGCAGAAGACATCGAATATAGGGGAGCATACCGATTTCGGGCATGCCGTCATATACAGATGCATAACATGTGGATATGAAGAAACAATATACGAGGACATGTTCGGCTGTTCTTTATGTTCCAATACTCCCACAAATCAGGAGGAGTTTATGCTATGGATACAATATTTAGGAATACCTGTAAAAAGTGTAAACGGTAACTATACCGTATCCTTCACAATGTACCGTGATTACGGATATATTGTTTACGGTAATCCTCAAGATGTAGTGAATAATCATTGTGTAGCAGGTGAATATCAGTTCTTGGGATATACGTTTGATGAAGACCCTTTTACCAATATATCTTATCAGAACACCGAAATGGGTCCCGTTAATGCTAATCAGTGGATATATGCCGAAATATCCGGAGCGGTCGAATCGTGGGACAGGCTGGAGCCTTCGGTGCAAAAACCGTATATGCTGCACACAAATCTTATAGGGCACGGAGCGGTGAATTTTACCGCAAATGATATAGGTATGGCTAAGACAAGGGTGCAGAACGGCGCATCCTGGCTCAGTACCGGTTCCATCTATACCTTCAAAACCAACGGATATTATGCCACTTTCAAGGTTCCTTCAATGGGTGTTCCCGATGTAAATCTGAATGCCGCTTTTACTGAAGAAAGGCTTACCTATTCCGCTGCCGATGTACATAAGAAAGGATATATCAATGTAAACTTCACCATAGACAAACCTCTTAAGGAAATTGACTATATAAAACTGTCGGTACAGGGAGGTAACAGCATTATTCTGCAGCCTCATGAAAGAAACGGGCAACTGGAGCTGGACATACCGATTCAGAGTGTCATGCCGGCAAGGTATAAGGTGAGGGTATTAATAGAAGTTAAGAGCATATTTAACGATGTTCATATAACAAGAGAGTATTGTTCTGTAGACCTTTATAAAGAAGAGATTCCGTATAACCCGACTAATCCAGTACAGCCGGAGGAAATAATATCCGACCTGCCGGAAGATATTCCGTATCAAGCGAATTATGATGTTCACGTCACCGACATATCACTGACGGGTTACTGGAATATATGGCATCTGAATGAAAGATTTACCTCACTGGAAAGAGTTCGCTTAAATGTAGCGGTTGCAGGCAGAGTAACAAAACTGTCGGTCATATTCAGTGAAGAATTGAAAAGCCGTACATACCGGGACAAATACGGAAACACCTATGATTATAAAGATCTTTTAGGCAGTTATGACATGTGCCCGAGTGACATATGTGATGAAGGATTATGGGAGAACGGCTACATATTGAATACGGAATATATACTTCCTCTGTGTCCCGATACCGTTGATTCTTCCGGTAACAGAATAAAGGATAAGTATTTTATAAAAATAATAGCCGAAAACGAGAATAAGGAGCATACAAAGGAATACCTGATTGATATTACCGGTAACATTTATGATTTTCTGTATGTGCAGCCATAGCATATGATGATATAATTTCCATGATGAATATTTGTGTATTCGCCTCGGGCGGAGGTTCCAACATGCAGGCGGTAATAGATGCCTGTAAGAACAGGAAGATCAATGCAAAAGTCGTACTGGTTATTTCCAACAACAGTGATGCCTATGCTTTGGAGCGTGCAAAAAAGGAAAAGATAGATAATTATCATGTAAGCGAGTACAAATATAAAGAAAGTTTTATTGATAAGTTGCTGGAATTGTTGGATAAGTATGAGATTAATCTGGTACTGCTTGCAGGCTATATGAAGAAATTGCCTAAAGAGATTGTGGAGAGATATAAAGTGCTGAATATCCATCCGGCCCTTCTTCCCAAATACGGAGGCCGGGGCATGTACGGAGAAAGAGTACATAAAGCGGTACTGGAAGCCAAAGAAAAAGAATCGGGCTGTACCGTTCATGTGGTGGATGAACACTATGATAACGGTAAGATACTAAATCAGATAAAAGTTTCCGTACTGGAAGACGATACCGTGGAGACATTGGCAAAAAGGGTATTGGAACAGGAACATATCATATATGTCGACACCGTAAAGAAAATATTGACAAAAGAAATAGAGATATGAGGAGATATGTACAGATATAAAACAAAAGGAACATGTTCAACCGAGATAACTTTTGATATACAGGAAGGAAAACTGAAAGATGTGAAATTTACGGACGGATGCAGCGGGAATCTTCAGGGGATAAGCAAATTACTTGAAGGTATGGAAGCAAAGAAAGCCGTAAGCCTGTTGAAAGGCATTAAATGCGGTTATAAAGAAACATCCTGCCCCGATCAGTTGTCCATAGCGATAAGTAAGGTTTTGGAACACTGAATCCTTTTTATTTTACCATTCCCAACAGTTGTCGTACCCGTTTTTGCAGATGCTTTTCAATTGCCGTCAATCGCTCTTCCGGCCAGTTAACGGACGGATGTCTCTTGAAGGTAAAACCGATCAAACGACGCAACTGCTGTGCCTGTGCTTTTCCTGCAACTTCTCTGCAAATGTCTTCGAATGTTACATCCGGATAAGCGGGTAGACGGGTTTTAGCATATTGGTCAAGGTTTTTGATGTCTTTAGGCATAGCATAATTAAACAGTGAAAGTCCGTGGTCAAACAGAGGTGCAGGGGCAATCAATGCACCTGAATGATTATCTCTTAAGACTCCGAAATTTCCGAAGTGTCTGTCCTCATTGTAAATTACCGCGTCAAATACCAGCATGCTGTGTACCGCTTGGAGAAAATCTTCCCCGATTGAAGAATAATATTTTAATACCGCTTTTAAACCGCCCGATGTTACAATGCGTCCTACCGGTACAAAAGCGGTATCAATATCACAAAACAACTTGCATTTTGAAGCTAAAATACCTTTCCAGTTCTCCAATTCATACTGCACGGCATTTAGACCCATGGTCTGTGCAATTTGGCAAGCATAATATTCACTGTAAGGCTCGTTTCCCGTATTAGCGGCACCGAATGTGCCTCCCTTATACAAGTAAATACCGTCATTATCAATAAGGCGCCATGCTTTAGGCAACATTCCGGCAGTAGTCAGCTCCGGCGAGGTTGTGAAACCTCCGTGACTTTGCTCTATACCCGTATAGGCAACCAAAGAAAGAATTTCCGAAAAACGGTTTTCATAGAGGTTATACTGAGCAAAGGAACCTTCAAAGCCCTCCGGGACTACCCAAAAACTGTCGTTAAGCGACAAGCCCTTGCAAATATCAATAATACCTTTAGTATCACCTTGAGACAGATTTAAAGTTTTCAAGATCTCTTTCACAAAGGTACGGTTTTTAGGAATCACTCGTTTCTCCAACCATCTCAAAATGCCTTTATCAGACAGTTCCAATCCAAGCGGGAGTAAGTGAAGTTGTTCCTTGTCAATAGAAATAATATGTGCTGTCAATCCTTCAATTCCTCTTTTCTCAAGAGAGAAAGTGAGTAATACTTTATCAAAGAGCCGTAACTCGTAATTGTTTTCCATATGGGAAAGTACTTTCGTTGAAGGTGTTGTCAGTTCAATTTTCAGCTCCAAAACCGAAGCCACTTGTAGTAAAAGGTCCAATGAAGGACTGTGACTTCCGCTTTCCAAGCGTGATATAGCGGAACGGTGCATACCTAAAAGTTCAGCTAACTGACTTTGTGTGAGACCTTTAGCAACCCGTGCTTTTGTAATCTGTTTGATAATATCCTGACGAAAGTCTTTAATATCATTGTCTGTCATTAAAATACCTCCTGCTCTATTATTGCAAAATGTAACAAATTTGTCAACAAATTGCAAGAAACATTTAATAACAGTTCTGCGTGGTAACAAATATGTAGACAATTATTTGATTAAATTGTAAATGCTATTCCTACCTTAAAAACTTTTCGTGGTTTTTTATTGTCTTCCATAAAATCAAGCACATCTGCAAGACGACAAATCTTTTCAAATGTATCTCGGACAAAACCAAGAGCATTGGCTTGTCTGTTCAGTTCTGCTTTACTAAAGTGCAGCATGATAATCTACTCCTTTATTTATCACCGTATTTATATCCTTTGGTGCCATAAGTCTCCATTCCGGATGATATACATATCCTATATGTTCCTTTGTGAGATAGCGGTCGGATTTAGGTATACGATCTGCACAGATGCGGAAGAAAGCATCCGATAGACCGTAAGACTCGCGAAAGTGTTTCAGGATAAAACCGGTTTTTTGGTAGAGAAAACCATTTTGATATTCATTCAGAGTAAATAGCAGTTTTTCTTCATTTAGGGTAGGTATCAGATCAAGGCAGCGGAGAAGCTCCTCCAGTCCCGCAATCTTATCTACATCATTGATACTGTCGATAACCGTCTGTTCTACTCCTGTAACACGGACACCTCCTATTATTTCCGTTTGCACAGTCTCTTTAGGTGAAACACGGCGGAAAGTTATTCCATCGTATTCAAAGTCCTTGAAACGACTGCCTGTCATAACATAAACCTCATAAAATACTTGATTTGCATACCCATATACTTCAAAGGCACTATGATGTGAAACGGACGCATCGGGAAATAGGCGGCTGCCTATTCCGTAACGCGATAAGATTGGTTGCTTGTTCTCTATGCTTATCACAACGTAAAAGTTATGCCTGACCCGTTCTATATATCCTTTTTTCTGATATTGTTGTAATATGGTGGCTGCTGTATTATCCCCCAATTGTAAAGCCTTAGCAAGCTCACTACGGGAAAAGCAACCCATTTCTACCATATTCTCATAGTATTTCAAAAGAATATACCTCCTGTATTTTTAATTATTGTACAAAAAGACTTAAATAGCAATATAGTTGTGCAATTATTAAAAAAGGAAGGAAATAAAAAAAGCAGCAATTTTGCCGCTATTCTATAACCGTTAAAACATCTTCCAAGGATTTTCTTTTCTTCGGACGGAGTGTGTCCGAGTCGTCTTTATAGCCTACCGCTATAACCAATCTTATCCTGTCGGACTTTTTAATATTCAGCAGTTCTTTAATGCCGTTTTCATTAAACCAACCGATTATACAGGTGGATAATCCCAAAGCTTCAGCCTGCAATACAAAATGTGCCACGGATATCCCTATATCCATTGAGGAAAAATCCTGATCCTTTAATCGCTCTCCCATAGATGCCATTGCATTGGTAGGTTTTTCGGTAATAACCGCAAAAGCGGGTGTTTTGGATGTAAATCTGTTGGCGCCGGCGGACTGTAAATGTCTTACCAGTTTAGCTACCGTTTCACTCTCGGTAATAAGGGTATAATGCCATGGCTGACCGTTACATGCCGAAGGTGCTATGGCCGCAGACTTTATGCACTGCATAAGTTTTTCTTTTTCAACCGGTCTGTCCGAATAGTTTCTGCAACTCTGTCTTTTTGATGCCAATTCGTAAAAATTATCCATTATAAACCTCCTCAATCATACTTTCTTCCCAGGTTTCGGGGGCCACATATCCTAAAAGATTGACAACCGTAGCCGCCACATTGGCCAATCCGAAGTCGCCTTCTTTCAGTGTATAACCCTTGTCTTTTCTGTTGTCATAGATAATGAACGGAACTTTGTTAAGAGTATGACTGGTTTTGGGTACGGGTTTTCCCGTTTTCCTGTCTATTGATATGATGCCTTTCTTTGTCTCATACATCTCCTCGGCGTTTCCGTGGTCTGCCGTTATTATGGCTACTCCGTTCAATCGGTCCACAACCGGCAACATTCTTGCCAGGCAAAGGTCTACCGATTCCACACCTATTACAGCCGCATCGAAACTGCCCGTGTGACCTACCATATCCCCGTTGGGGAAATTCATTCTCAGGAACTTATATTCTCCGCTTTTCAACGCTTCCAGAAGCTTATCGGTTATAAGGGCGCATTGCATCCAGGGACGTTGCTCAAACGGTATCTTATCCGAAGGTATTTCAACATATGTCTCACCCTCAAATTTGGCGGAATTGTTTCCGTTCCAGAAATATGTGACATGTCCGAATTTCTGTGTTTCGGATATTGCGAACTGTTTAATTCCTTTTTTGGAGAGATTTTCTCCCAATGTGTTTTTTATATCCGGCGGGCTGACCAAATAGTTCTTGGGTATATGAAGGTCTCCGTCATATTCCAGCATACCCGCATAAATGACATTCGGTACTCTTACTCTGTCGAATTTGTCAAAGTTCTTTTCTTCAAATGCTCTGCTTATTTCAATAGCCCTGTCTCCGCGGAAGTTGTAGAATATAACACTGTCGTTATCTTCTATTGTTCCCACCGGTTTATTGTCTTTTGTTATTACAAATCCCGGAAGAAACTGATCCACCACATCGGTTTCCGCCCTGTATGTCTCTATAGCTTCCTTGGCGGAGGAAAATGTGCGTCCTTTTCCCAATACATGGATTTCCCAGCCTTTTCTTACCATATCCCAGTCGGCTTCATATCTGTCCATGGTAATATTCATTCTGCCGCCGCCGCTTGCAATTTCAACGTCAAAACTTTTACAGCGCAAAGTATCAAGATACTCTTCAAAAGGCTCCACATATTCCAGGGCCGATGTTTCTCCGACATCTCTTCCGTCCAATAATATATGCATACGCGCTTTTTTAAGTCCTTCGGCTTTTGCCTGTTCCAACATTGCTTTAAGATGAGCTATATTGGAATGAACATTGCCGTCGGAAAACAACCCTATAAAATGTATTGTAGAATTATGCTTTATGCAATTGTCTTTAAGTTTAAGCCAGGTTTTCCCGCTGAAAATGGTTTTCTTTTCTATGGCTTCAAAAACCAGTTTTGCTCCCTGACTGTAAATCTGTCCGGAACCCAATGCGTTATGACCTACTTCCGAGTTGCCCATATCCTCATCACCCGGTAATCCTACCGCAACACCGTGAGCCTTTATGGTCGTATGCGGATATTTGTCCATCAACATCCTCAATGTAGGAGCATTTGCAGCCGCTACGGCATTTCCTTCTTTTTTATCCGATAACCCCACTCCGTCCATTACGATAAGAAGAAGCGGTCCTTGTATTTCTTTGAATTCAGAGCTTTTTTTAAGCATATTCTATCCCTTTCCGTAGTACTTCCGTACCTCTTTAAAATTATATCATACCGCAATATGCCAATCAATTAGGGCTGTTGGATATAATATAGGAGGAATATACAATGTTTTATTAATAAATATATCTCCAATTGTGAACAATTATGAACAATTTCCGTAGCATATTTAACAGTTCTCTGTTTTATGTTAGAATGAACCGTGTGTAGCAGCAGTATTAATAAAAAATATATATAGATGAAGAAAAAGAAACAGAGTATTGTTTGGATAGTTAAGTCTTGAAGATACAGTATATATGCAATTTTATTGTATTTAAATCGGAGGTCTGACAGAATGGAAAACAGGAAAAAAAGATTTGCTATTTTGATTATCGCAGCTGTAATTATAGTTATTGCGGCTTCACTGTTGTTTTTATTCCGGGACAAATTATTTAAAAAAGACAACTTTGTTGTTACAACATTTAACAGCGATATAGTAATAAAAAGAACGGATGCGAATGAATCGTTAGATATGCCTTACAGATATACCAAAGCACTGATGGATAATATGTTTTTATTCAGACAGGAAATTGTCGGCATCAATATAGCATCCGTAAAGTATAGCATGAGCGATAACTATATTGATTGGCATACACCGGAGGGTGTTTTGACAGATACCGACAGAGGTAAAGGTAAGCAGGTAATAGATGCTGTAAAGTATTTCAAGGGTATATCCACTTTAAGTTCGATAGTTGCCGATAAGGAAGATTGCAAGATAACCATTTATGAAGGCTATTCCGAAGATTTACTGATTCATGATTATCAAAACTTTGCCATTATACCTTCTTCCATGAGTAAGTATTTTAATAAGGATTTGCCTGCCGATGAAAAGGTGTTGAATATAAGGAATATGAGATACGGCAGCATGTTGCATTTTACGATAATAGGGGAGTACAAGACTGAAGAAGAGTATGACACCTTGTATGTTACGTATACCGGCTTAAGTACCTTAATCCGTGCCGGCAGAACCGATATTCTAAATCATGTTGACTGTCTGGAAATTGATGTGAATGAGGACAAGGATCTTAATAAACTTATGCGTTTCTTAAGCGAATATTACGCGGATGCACAGGTGCTTTCCCAGTATACGGAAAGGAATAATATATATAACGACCCTTATCAATATATGTTTGTTCATTCAATGAGTATAGAGCCTATTGAACTTAAAGAGGATGTAATCTATGAAAAGAACATAATAACCATTACCAGAATGGACGGGAAGGAAGATCTTGAAATGTCGCATGTGTATGCCGATGCGATAATAAAAGGGTATAACAAATATTCACAATGCATAACCGATTTAGATATAAGTACGGGAGTAAAAGGAATTAATCCGGCAGATTATCCTCCCGGTTCGGAAGCTTTCTGGAATCAGCCGGTATATCAGTTGCTTTTAAAATATGACACAGTATACGAGGCTAAACTGAAAGAAACGCTGGGGGACTTTCCCTGTTATCATCAGGCCGTTACAAGTATAAATGAAATATTAAGGATGAAAAAAGACTGCAAAGTTACATACTATCTGAACTATATGAACAGTGACCTTATTGTACCCAGACAGAAGGACTTGTTGGGCAAAATAAAAGGCTATGCCATAGTTCCCAAACCGCTGCATGAGGCAACATCCGATCTTCCCAATTTTAACAATCACATTGTTGAAGTATATGAGAGCAGGGTATATGTCGGTATAGGCGGAGTTGACCCCAGTCAGATAGACAGATCTCCTCATTTTAGAGCCCAATTTAAAATAATAGGGTATTACGAGACAACCGATCCGTATGATACCGTGTTTGTAACATATGTCGGATGCAACGAGAAGTATAAAAGTGCAGCATTCAAGAACGAACATATAGAGTCTATAACCATGAAGACAAAAGGAGATGTGGAGATAAGTCCGTTGATTAATTTTTTGAAGTTGTATTTTGCACCTTCGGAAAACGCCGCTGAATATGCAGGCAGTACAAATGAATTGGGTTTGGCGTATGAATACAGTTTTACAATGAAGGAGATTGCGGAGTAAAAATTATGCCGTAATTTGTGTTTTACATAAGGATTTACAAACAACCGATTGGAGGGTAAAAACATGAAAAAAACAAATATGATTATAGCTGTCGCCTTAACAGTTATAATAACTGCATTGCTGTTGGCATCTTGTGACGGTCTGTCAAAAAAAGAAGAGGGTTTGATTGATGCAACATTCAGCAGCGACATAGTTATAAAAAGGGTTGACGGGAAGCAACCGGCAAATATACCGTATAAGTATACAAAAGCCCTGCTTTCGGACAATATAGCATATATTGACGGAGTGCAGGCTGTAAATATATCTTCTCGCAGATACAACATAAAGGATAATGATATAAGTGTGCGCGGAGACAGGGATTTGTTTGTTTCTTCGGAGGAGGAAAAAGCTGCGGAAGTTATGGGCTCGATAAAGTACTGTAAAGGTATAACTTCCCTCTGCACGATAGTCGCCGACAAAGGAAAAAGTAAAGTGGAGTTTTATGCGGGATATTCCGAGGAGTATCTTACAAGTGTAGATAAAGCTTATGTAATTATTCCGTCTTCCATAGGTGAGCTTATAAACGAAGAGATACCTGATTCCGACAAAAGAATAGTACTGGAGAAAGGCGCTTTCGGTATAACATATTTCACTATAATAGGGGAGTATGAAGTAAAAGACAGGAGCAAAAATAAAGGTGAGCCCGATACCCTATATCTGTCATATGCGGGATTTGGTAACTTGATTAATATGGGTGAAGAGATTGACATAAGCTTTGTTGATTGTCTGGCCATTGACGCAGATGAGCAAGCCGATCTCACAAAACTTACCTACTGTCTTACCACATATTTTGCCGATGCAAACACGCTTTCTCAATATGAAGGCAGGATAAACATGTTTAACGAGAATTACTCATATATGTATGAAAACTCCGTCAACATGAAGTCGTTGGATTTATCACCCGATACAGATTGTGAAAAGAAAATAATAACCGTTTCCAGAATAGACGGAAAAAGTGATTTGGATATGTCCTATGTATATGCAGATGCGTTGGTAAGAGATTACGATAAATACTCACAATACATAACCGATATAAATATAAGCACCGGTTTGGGAGGACATGATCCTTATGAAAATGCAAAACTTGAGTCAATAGACAAAGGCGGTGGTTTTATACAGACAAATTTTATTCTTGATAATGCTGACGGTCTGAATATAAGTTTCGCTTCAAGCTCAACCGGTTTTCGCGATGCGGTAACAAATATGATTACACAGAATCGTAAAGATGCCTTAGCAGATGTAGGAAAAGGGAAAGCTTGGAAAAAACACGTTCAATATCTTTTGCATCAGCCTATTACCAGCATAAGTGAAATAGAAAGAATGAAGAGCAACAGCGAGGTGACTTTTTATACGAACTATACAAACAGGGATCTTGTCGTGCAAAGAAAGGAAGATTATATTGAGAGTACCTTTAAAAGCGACGGCGATATAAAAGGATATGCAATAATACCTAAGACAATGCATGATGCCGCAAGTAATCTTCCCGATTTAAAAACCCATATTTTATACCTGAGCGAGAAAAATGATGCTGTGGAGAGTAACCAGAAAGTATTAGTCGGTTTTAAGGTAATAGGCTATTACGAGACAGATGACAGATATGATGTGGTATATATAACATATGCGGGTAGTAATGATAAGTATACAAAGGAACGTTTCAGAAATGACTATATTAACTCTGTAACCATAGAAACAAAAAAAGATACCGACATTACACCGTTGCTGGAATATCTGGAGCAGTATTTTGTACCGGCAACCGATACATCAAAATGTGCGGGAAAGAAAAACGCATTGGGCAGGGATTATGAATATTGCTATACAATTAAAAGCAATGCGGATTAATTATTAAACACGCATTATTCCGTAACTTGTGTCGTATTTAAATAAACAGCGTTAGTAAAGGTATTTGAGGGCATTAAGTGTATGGTGAAAAAGAAAAAGACAGGTTTGATTATTACTATCACTGTAATCGTTTTAGCGGTTGTAGCAGCATTGTTGTTTCTTTTTCGCAACAGACTTTTTTGCAATATCGGACATTTCAATGTCACAACTTTCAACAGCGATATAGTTATTAAAAGGTCGGATGCACAGGAACCGCTGAATATGCCGTACAGATATTCCAAGGCTTTATTGGATAAAAGGTTGGTGTTCAGAGAGGAAATAGAAAGACTCAACATAACCACCGTCAGATATGAAATAAGTAAAACGGGTCTGGCTTTGTATAACTGTAAGGAGGTTTTGAAAAATCCGGAAAGCGGAGAGACAAAGAAAGTTATAGAATCAATTAAGTACTGTAAAGGTATAACTGCATTAAGCGGCTTAAAAGCTGATAAAGCGGACAGTAAAATCACAATTTACCGAGGTTACTCTGCGGACCTTCTGGAACAGAGTTTACATAACTATGTAATAATTCCCTCTACCCTTAGCGAACATATAGATTCTCAATTATCCGATAATGAAAAAGTATTGTTCCTTGTAAATTCCGGCACAAGCGGTCTGGCATATTTCACCATAATAGGGGAATATGAGACCAAGCACAAACATGACACTTTGTACTTTTCCTATTCCGGATTGAGCAATGTGGTGCTGGGAGGGAAAGAAGATATTGTCGGTCATATCGACTACATGGGGATTGATATAAACGATAAAGCGAACCTTGTAAAATTCTCATATTTCCTGAGCGAATATTTTGCAGACTATAATGTGCTTTCACAGTATGAAAAAAGAATAAACAAATTCAATGAACCTTATCAATATATGTATGTAAATAATGTTGATATCCTGCCGATAAATCTTTCGGAAGATTCCGGTTTTGAAAAGAATATAATAACCGTAACCGGAATAGACGGTAACGATAATCTTCAGATGTCGCATGTATACGGTGATGCATTAATTGAAGACTACCATAAATATTCGCAATATATAACGGACATAATAATAAGCACAGGGGTAAAAGGAGAGGATTGGTCTAAGTACCCGCTAAATGTAAAGATTCCCTGTTACGGTATTAATTTCGGAGGCTACGGATTGGAAGGCTTTTATGTGAAATATACGGAATACTACCAATCACACGGTATGGATAGTCCTTGGTACCATCAGGCCGTTACAAGTGTAAGAGAAATTAAAAGTATGAAAAAAAATTGTGATATAACATTTTATACCAACTATACCGAAAAGGACCTTGTTGTTATCAGAAAAGAGGACTATGTGGAACCCAAGGATCACTTGGACAGCGGCATAACGGGATATGCAATTGTGCCTAAAATGATATGGGAATCGGTCCGCAACCATCCCGATATAGACTACCAGATTATAAGGTTGTTTGAGCAACCGAAAAAAGACGACAACCCTTCGGACAGAATGAGATTCGGATTTAAAGTAATAGGCTATTATGAAACCGCTGACGAAAGTGATACGGTGTATGTTACATATGGCGGGTATAACAGGAAGTATGTAAAGGAGCCTTTCAAAAACGAGTGCATCCGGTCTATGATTATAGAAACAAGAAGCGATGCCGACATTACTCCGTTGCTGGAATATCTGGAGCAGTATTTTGCACCGGCATCCGATGCATCAAAATATGCGGGAAAGAAAAACCTATTGGGAATGGAGTATGAGTACTGTTATACTATTACCAGTGAGCAGTAAAAACGGCGATTATGACAGACTTTGCCGTAAATCACATTAATCGGAGGAAAAGAAAATGCTTAAACTACAGGGAAAATCCATATATTTAGCAGCACTGGAACGTGCAGACTGCCGCAAACTTTTTGAGGACAACGAATACGATTTTGAGAATCCTACCGATATTCTTTACATCGGTTATTCTGTAGAAGGAGCCGACAAGTGGTTTGAGGAGATACAGGCGGCACAGGGAAAGACACATGTGCGACTGGGAATCTTTCTCAATGACGGTACTGTGATAGGAGATATCGCCCTGCAGAATATCGATAATCGTAACCGTTCCTGTTCCATCGGCATGGGCATACAGAAGTTGGAAAACCGTAACAGAGGTTATGGCAAGCAGGCAGTCTCGCTGATACTTGAGTACGGTTTTTGCAACCTGGGTCTTGAACGCATTACGGCAGGCACATTGGACTGCAATATTTCAGCAAAGAAGTCGCTGGAGAAGCTGGGATTTGTCTTGGAAGGACGCGAGCGCAAGGCAATCTATTTCGGCGGCGTGCGTCATGACCGGCTTTGTTATGCTATGCTTGCGGAGGAGTATAATGGAAATCAGCATTAAAAAGTTCTGGAATGACGGTTCCGATGAGTACTATAACAGAGCATATAACATAAACAACAATGCAATAAGGATAAAAGCCGACCCGTGGTGGGCGTTTCCCGTACCTGTCCGTAATATGATTCAAAATGCGTTTGGCAGTATGAAAGGTATTAAGGTGCTTGTACCGTCAAGCGGAGACAACGGAGCGGTTTTTGCCTTTCATTTGCTCGGTGCAACAGTTGTCTCTGCGGACATTTCGGAGCAGCAACTGGGAAATGCAAAAAGGATTGCCGACAATGAACGCTGGAATATTGAATTTATTCAAGCCGACACTATGAAGTTAGACGGAATGTGCGATAGTGAATTTGATCTTGTCTACACATCAAACGGCACTCATATCTGGATAAATGACCTACAAGCTATGTATTCAAACTTCAACCGTGTGTTGAAGCCGAAGGGAAAGTATATTATGTTTGAAACTCATCCTTTCAATCGACCGTTTGACGATTCAGGTGCAAAAATAAAAGTGAAAAAGCCGTACAACGATACAACAGGAAACCATTGGCGAATTATGGATATATTTAATGCCGTTATCAGCCAAGGCTTTTATATTCTGCATCTTGAGGAATTTCACGCAGAACCCGGTGCACACGACTTATGGTTTTACAAAACTATTAAAGAAGCCGAAGCGGACGGAAACAGGAAATATGATATAAAGCATAATCCGTTCGCGGCTCTGCCGGCATGGTTTGGGCTTTCCTCAATAAAAAGATATTAGGACGAACTTTATTAAATAGCACTATTACTATTACCGAAATTTATTGACATTACAAAGATGTGTTGATATACTTCGGATAAATTAAAAAGGAGCGCCAAATGGCAGTAAACAGACAACACAGTTCAAATATGTATTATTACAACTATTACTACTTAAATAGGCTTGGGCTGTTATTGTCGTAATTCTTTTGTAGAAACAATTAATGATTAGGCTCAGGCAAACGCTTGAGCCTTTTTTGATGTAAGGAGAAACCGGTATGAATAATGGAAAAACAATGGAAATTCTAATGAAAAATGCGGTCAATGTTTTCAATGAAGAAGAACTTCGCACAAAGCTGAACAGCGGGAAATCCCTGAAGGTAAAGTTCGGTGCCGATCCGTCCAGACCGGATTTGCATCTGGGACACACGGTGCCTTTGAGAATGCTGAAAGTGTTGCAGCAGGCAGGACATCATATCATATTTGTGATAGGCGATTTTACCGGCATGATAGGAGATCCGTCGGGCAGAAGCAAGACAAGAAGTCAGCTGTCTTACGAAGAAACCGGAAAGAACGGTCAAACATATTTTGAGCAGGTAACAAAGATATTGGATCCGTTGAAAACAGAGATAGTATACAACTCGGAATGGCTGGGAAAGATGAGGTTTGCCGATGTTATTGAATTGGCCGGGAAGTATACTCTTGCAAGGATAATGGAAAGAGAGGATTTTTCCGCAAGGTATTCGAATAATCAACCGATAGGTATTCATGAGCTTTTATACCCTCTTATACAGGGGTATGATTCGGTTGCGGTTAATGCTGATATTGAAATAGGAGGAACCGATCAAACATTTAATCTTCTGGTGGGCAGAGAACTGCAAAAGGATTACGGACAGATTCCTCAGGTAGTTATGACTTTCCCGCTTATTGCGGGATTGGACGGAGTGGAGAAGATGAGTAAATCTTTGGATAACTATATAGGTATAGATGAGTCGGCGGAGATAATGTATGAAAAGTGTATGCAGATTCCCGACGGATTGCTTACTGACTATTTTAGACTTACAACGGATATTTGTGAAGCAGAGTATACCGATATTATTTCTGAGGATATAAGAGAAGCCCATAAAGTATATGCAAGAAAGATAGTGGAGATGTACCACGGAAGAGACTGTATTAATGCGGCGGAAGACAGATATAACAGTATTGCCGCAAAGGCAATTCCGGACAATATAGAGGTATTTCATATTGAGGAGTATGAGACGGGCATTATTGATGTTCTTGTAAAAACAGGTTTAGCAACATCCAACTCGGAAGCCAGAAGACTGATAGCGGGCAGAGGCATTAAAATTGACGGTATAACTGTTAATGACTTTAGTGTCAGATTAAAAGGTAAGTTTGTTATATGCAGAGGGAAGAATAAGTTTATTGAAGTAAGAATGAAGATGATATAATATGCAAAAGGAGATAATGAGGTATAAATGAATCGGTTTATGACACTTTCCGACAGTATTGAGATATAATAGTTTATAGCAAAGAGAGGTAAAAAACATGAATGAAACATTAAGCAAACTATGGGATACTCTGCTTGAAGCATCTGCTACGGCGGGTTTGAGGATACTGCTGGCAATAGCGGTACTGATTGTAGGTCTTCTGCTTATCAAATACCTTGTGAAGTTTATAGTGAAATCCAAAGGATTCAATAAAATTGACGTAACGGTACAGACATTTTTAAAAAGCGCTCTGGCCATTACATTGAAAGTGCTTCTTATTATCTCCGTGATAGGAATACTGGGTGTTCCTCTGACATCGATAATAGCGGTGCTTGCTTCTGCCGGACTGGCAATAGGATTGGCATTACAGGGAGCACTGTCCAATTTTGCCGGAGGGATAATGATACTGGTATTTCGTCCTTTCAAGGTAGGAGATTTTGTAGACAACGGAACGCATATGGGTTATGTCGATTCAATAACCATATTTTATACAAGGCTGCTGACAAAAGATAATAAACTTGTAACTGTTCCCAACAGTACCATGACTACCGCTTCCATAACCAACTTCAGTGCAAAAGAGTTGAGACGCGTGGATATAGAGTACAACGTTTCATATAAAAACGACATAGATAAGGTAAAAAGTGTTTTGACTTCAGTAGCGGAGAAACATCCTTTAGTTCTTAAAGATCCGGCTGTAACATCCGGAGTTTATGCTCATGGTCCTAATTCACTTGTGTATGTATTAAGAGCATGGTGTAAAGCCGACGATTATTGGACGGTATATTTTGACATGAACGAAAACGTAAAGAAATCATTTGATGAGCAAGGGATTGAGATACCTTTACAGCAGGTGGTTGTGGATATAAAGGATAAGAATAAATAGGAATAATTTGGTTATAGAAGAAAGCATAAGTAGTCGGTGGCATGTGCTGCCGATTTCTTCGTAAAAGATAATAAGAATAATTGCTTAATCAGCATCTGTCGATAGCATCCTTCAAAAGCAATATGGCTTCTTTATATCCTTCAAATCCTTTTCCCGTAACGGTTTTTATGCATACATTTGCAGTGTAGGAATGTTTCCGGAAATCTTCACGTTTTGTAATATCGCTTAAATGCACTTCCATAGCCGGAAGCCCCACGGATTTTATTGCATCGGCAATGGCTATACTTGTATGGGAATATGCCGCGGGGTTTATGACTATGGCATCGGAAATCATATATGCATCCTGTATTTTATCGATGATATCACCTTCATGGTTGGATTGAAAAATCTCACATTGAATATTGTTTTGCGTACAGATATCCTTTATGTATCTTACTAAATCCGCATATGTTGCATGACCGTATATTTCCGATTCTCTGATACCCAGCATATTCATATTGGGTCCGTTTATAACTAAAAGTTTCATAAGCCTAACACCTCATATATTTTTAAATGTGCTTTGTCTGTATCGTCACAGTCTATTTGATAATCCGACCAGCCGAGATAATTATTCTTTCTTGCTTTGTAAAGCTCTTCCAAAGTGTTTTGCTGCGACAGCGGTCTGTCGAGTGTGGAAAGCAGTGATAAATCTCTTTTCAGGAAAACGACAATACCGTTCTGGCGTAAGAGATAGCGGTTTCTTTCTTTTGTTACAACACCGCCGCCTGTAGATATTACACAGTTGCTTTGTTTAGTTACTTTTTCCAGCACCTTTGTTTCAATGTCCCTGAAGAAAACTTCTCCTTTGTCTTTTATAATGTCCGATGCACTCTTATTATATGTTGCGGCTATTACCTCATCGGTATCTATAAAGGCTCTTTCAGTCAGTTCTGCAAGAGCTTTTCCCACAGTACTCTTTCCGCTTCCCGGCATTCCTATGAGTACTATGTTCCCGGTTTTCTTAGCTACCTTTTCAACTACTCTTTCAATGACGGAATCATTGATTACGGATTCGGTAAATAGTTCAGCGGCTTTCTTTGCCTGTGCCGCAAGCATGGAGAGTCCGTTATATGCTTTTATGCCGAGTTTGGATGCTTCATACATCAATCTTGTTTGAGCGGGATTGTATATGAGATCGAAAAGAGCAATACATTTTTTGAAAGAGGAGATATCTATAACGGTTTTGCCGTTGTCAGGGTACATTCCTACCGGTGTGGAGTTAATAATTATGTCGCTGTCATAGTGATTGCTTATATTCCCGTAATTATCCTGACCTCTTCTGGATATCGTTACGAGACAGCCTGCGTTCATGTCCTGTATTGCCGCTTTGATTGTGGCAGCGGAGCCTCCGTCACCCAGAAGGAGAACCTTTTTACCTTCCGGATTTATGCCGCTTCTTTCAATCATATATCTAAAACCGTAGTAATCGGTATTATCTCCTGTAAGATTGTTTGCTCTACCTATAACGGTATTGACACTGCCGGTTCTTTTTGCGATAGGTGTCAGTATATTACAGTATTTCATAATATCTTTTTTATAGGGTATCGTTACGTTAAAACCGTCAAGGTCGCTGTTATGTACAAAATCATAAAGCTGATCGGGCTGCTTTTCATAAAGCCCGTATTCATAATCGCCCAGATGGGAATGTATAAGCGGGGAGTAGCTGTGTTGTAATTCGGCACCCAATAAACCGAACTTCTTATCGGAATATCCGAGTGCAGCCGGCTTAGAAATATTCAGCTTTTCCTGATAAGATTTGCTTATATCAAACAATGTATTGAAGAGTATTTGTGTATAGGAGACCAACTCATCGTCCGTCTTGGAGATAATATCTGAAAGTTTGACTTTTTCCAATTCACTGTTAAGTATGGGTATGTTGTGTACTTTTTTATACTCCGCAATGTCTTTTACAATGCCCATTCTTTCCTGAAATAATTGTAAAAGTTTATCATCAATTTTATCTATTTCTTTTCTCAAATCGTCTAAATTCATTTTATCCCTTTATATAATTTTTAAATTATTCCCATATTCTGTATGATGCATACATGTCTAATATTGCTATTGCAGCCGCCGCTTCCACACAGGCAACCGCTCTGGGCACGATACATGCATCATGTCTTCCGCCTACCTTTATTTGCTCACTGTTATTGTTTGCCATATTGACACTTTCCTGCTTAATACCTATTGACGGAGCGGGCTTTACGGCCACTCTGAATATCAACGGCATCCCGGAGCTTATGCCTCCCAATATGCCGCCGTGGTTGTTTGTCCGCGTAAGAATTTTGCTGTCTTTGATATAGAAAGGATCATTGTTCTCGGAGCCCTTCAGATTGGTGCAATCAAAACCGTTACCGAACTCTATTCCTTTTACTGCGGGTATTGCAAACACGGCCTTGGAAATGTTGTTTTCCAGACCGTCAAACATGGGCTCGCCTATTCCTGCGGGAAGGTTATATACCCCACATTCTATTATTCCGCCTAACGAATCATTCTGTTGTGATGCTGTACGAATGCGCTCCTGCATAAGTATGCCTTTTTGCCTGTCTATAACGGGAAAGTCATTGTTTAAGAGTTTTTCAATATTCTCTCTGTTATCTTCTGCAGGATTGAAAGATATATCTTCCGTATCGTATATCTTTTTTATGTGTGCATGTATGCTTATACCGTACTTTTCCAGTATCTGAAGACAGATACCTCCCGCTATACATAAAGGTGCGGTCAGTCTTCCCGAGAAGTGTCCTCCTCCCGAAGTGTCCTGAAAACCTTTGTATTTTATATGAGCCGTATAATCGGCATGAGAAGGTCTGGGGATATCCTTAAAGGATCGGTAGTCTTCGGGATTTATATCTTTATTGTAAATAATTGCACATATCGGGGCACCGCATGTAGTATTTCCCACAAGTCCGGAAAGAAACTCTATTTCATCCTTTTCTTTCCTTTTTGTGGAGAGCGGTTTATCTATGGCACTTCTTCTTTGCATAAAAGCGGTGAGTTTCTGCATATCTATTGAAAAACCTGCAGGCAGATTGTCGATAACCACACCTACAGCTTTTGAATGTGATTGTCCGAATATAGTGACTGTTATGTTTTTTCCGAATACCGATGACATTTTACTAAATCCTTTCCGTTATACCGCCTATAGACGCAAAATCCCGGAAAAAGGCGGGATATGATTTGTTTACCGCATGCGCCTCTTTGATTATTACGGCATTTTCACACACAACAGATGCTATTGCCGCGGTCATGGCAATTCTGTGGTCATTATGGGAACAAACTGTTCCGCCGTTCAACATTCCTTTTCCTGTTATAACCAGGGAATCGGGTTTTTCCGTTATGTCCGCACCTAACGTTTTAAGCATATCATAAGTTGAAGATAATCTGTTGCTTTCTTTTAGTTGAAGTCTTTTTGCATTGAATATATTGGTTGTACCTTCGGCAACAGCTGCCAAAAGAGCAAGTACGGGGACAAGGTCGGGTATTTGTGATGCATCAATATCGGTGGCATTTAACCGGTTCTTTTTGACGGTTACACTATCTTTATTAACTGTAACATATGCTCCCGTTGTTTTAAGAATATCGATAATTGTTTTGTCGGTTTGTCGGGAGTGTATATTCAATCCGGTAACGGTAATTCCTCTTTCAGAGAAAGCTCCGGCACAAAGGAAGAATGCCGCATTGGACCAGTCTTTTTCAATACTCATATTTCCTGTCGGTGTATAAGTAGCATTGCCGGGTATTTCAAAACCTTTCTCTGTTTTAATAATCTTTACATTGTATTGATTCATGACATCAGCAGTCATATCAACATATCCTGAAGACTGAAGGTCGGAGGTTAGCAGGATGCCGCTTTTATTCTTCAGAAGAGGAAGTGCCAGAAGAAGACCGGATATATATTGAGAAGATACATCACCGGGTAATTGATATATACCGCTTTTAAGCTGCCCTTCGGTAAGGAAAGGTACGGTTCCTTCTAAAGATAATGTGCAGCCTTTTCCGATAAGCTGATTATATAAAGGTGTTATGGGTCTTTTAGATAACCCTTTTTTCATGATAAAGGAAGACTTTGCTCCCAATGCACAGGTAACCGGAAGAAGGAAACGAAAAGTGGAGGCCGATTCATTGCAGTCCAAAAGGGCATTTATTCTTACGGTTTTTATCGGGTTTATATAAAAACCGTTTTTTTCAGCGGTAATGTTTGCACCCAATGAGTTAAGGCATTGAACGGTAGCATCAATATCGGAAGAGGTGTCGGTTACTTCAACAAAGTTAGGTACATCTGACAATGCCGAACATATGAGATGCCTGTGTGCATGTGATTTTGATGTAATCGCTTTTACGGTACCCCCCGGATTCTTTACTGTAACCGATATATCCATTTCAACCTCTATATTCCGTTGCGGTTTGTATTATGTCGGTCAAATCTGACATATCGGTTTTTTCTATAGTGCATTTACCTATGTCCCGTATAAGTATCAGATTTATGTGGCCGCTGCTTCTTTTCTTATCCGCCGTTATTGCGTTTGCGATATCTTTTGCGCCGTATAACAAATCGGTATTAAAACCGTGGAGGTTCAGCATATCTGTTATCTTAGTTAAAACTTCCTTGGTGCATAACCCTTGTGTATAGGAAATTTTAGATATTAAATGCAGTCCCTTTGCAACCGCAGCACCGTGCGAAATTGTATAACCGCTCAGAAGTTCAACAGCATGAGCTATCGTGTGTCCCAGATTAAGAAGTTGTCGCATACCGATATCCGATTCATCTTTTTGTACAATGTCTCTTTTTATTTTTACACATTCGTATACGATGCTTTCGATATCGCTTTTTAGAGGTTTTTTTATACGGTTAAAAAGCTGATTGCCCGATAATATCCCGTATTTTACAATCTCGGCATATCCGTCTTTAAATACTTCATCCGGTAAAGTATCCAATAATGAAAGGTCGCATATTACCGCTTGCGGCTGATAAAAAGCACCTGCGAGGTTTTTGCCTTCTTTTAGATTAATTCCCGTTTTTCCTCCTATTGAGGAATCCACTGTTGCAAGCAATGTGGTGGGAATGTGTAAAAGCGGTATACCGCGCAGGTATGTAGCCGCAGCAAAGCCGCCGAAATCACCGGGAACCCCGCCACCGAAAGCGATAAGCATATCCGATCTGGAAACTCCTTTGCTTGCCATATCATTGAGTACCGCTATGTAATTATCGGCGTTTTTGGATTGCTCCCCGTGCGGAATAATATACTTGAATACGGATAGACCGTTGCTTTCCAAAGAGTCGGTTAATATAGAGCCGTATAGCGAATCCACTATGTCATCGGTTACGATATAGACAATATTACCTGTTAAGAAAGGCTTAATATATTGATATGCTTCTGACAGAATGTTTTTATCGATTATTATGTCGTATTTCTTTGAACCTGCTACAGTTATTTTTCTCATATTGTATCCACCATGTCACTATTATACATTATCATCTAACGGTTTGAAGTTATGTTTATTAACAAACCGTATAATGATAATATGATTATGTTCTTAGCAGGCTCTAAAAAAAGAAAGTAGCATGTGCTACTTTCTTCGAGTTGATGTTTATATTATTCTTCTTCAAACTCCTCTTTGGAAACTCCGCATATCGGGCATGTCCAGTCTTCCGGAACATCCTCCCATTTTGTGCCGGGATCTACACCGTTATCCGGATCGCCTTCTTTTTCATCATAAACATAACCGCATACCATGCAAACATATTTTTTCACGGAAAAAACCTCCTCCACAATTATATTTATGACTATACACTATTTTACGGCAGTTTTCCACAGTCCGTGCAGATTGCAGTATTCATATGCCGCAATTACCTTGTCGTCATCGGTGATTGCAAATGTTGCCACGGGTTTTTCCCCTGGAAGAAGAGCTTTACGTTGTCCGCCTTTTGCCGTTTCCAGATAAATCCACATGATATAGTGTTCTTTTACCATGGGATGAGCTACGGTGGATACTTCCACAACTACATTGTTGCCGTTCTGTTTTATTACAGGCAGGTGTTTTTCATTTGCACCGTCGGTTGTATTTGCAACCAATTGCTCCATATTCACTCCGCAACAGACAATGGGCACACCCGAGTTATAAATCATTCCTATCATATTTTTGCAACGTCTGCAGATAAAAAATCTGTTCTGATCTTTTTTCATTGTATTTCTCCTTTCTATTTAGTATTTAGTACTATTAGACTTTTATTATATCACAAACATATAGTTGTCTATAGGTTATTTGCAAATATATTTTGTACACAAAGGTTCCCTGTATTTATCAGTTCCATAAATTCGCATAAAGTGTCCATAATTGTTACCAATGTTCTCATTGACTTGATATAATCAGTATTGTAGAATACTCAGAATATTAGCTGATTGAGGGATTTATGAACGAGTACCTGCATGCAATAAAGATAAAGTGGCGGAATTCCGCTTTTGCAAGAACATTTAACCTGACTGACGAAAAGGCTAAAGGAAGAAGTTGTTTTTTAGCTTCGTCCATACTCTCCTCTTTAGCGGCACAGTTAAGCGGCGGAGTATTTTATACCGGTTTTCTCTTAAGTTTCGGAATTAATATCGTTAATATAGGGATAATAACCTTTGTTCCCGTTATTACAAGGTTGCTGTCGATATTCTCTCCTTTTATTTTGGAAAGATTCCGTTCAAGAAAAGTTTTTCTTACTGTAATGGGTATATTGGCCAACATAATAAATATATTAGGTGTAACGCTACTACCTAATATTATTACGTCGGAAACGGGAAGAGTAATAGGATTTACATTATTGGTAACAATATCTTCAGCAATATCCGCAATAATCGATCCCGGTTATTCCGCCTGGCATGCACCGTATCTTCCCAATGAGATAAGAGGGGATTATTTCACATTAAGCTCCGGAGTAAACAGCTTTTTGACGCAGGGCGTGGTATTGATTCTTTCATTGGTAGCAGACTCCTTTGCGGGCAGCCCCAGGCAATTGGAAATAATAACGGGATTCCGTTATGCGGCATTGGTATTGGCTGTAATGCATATACTGGTATTGGCTATACCTAAGGAATATCCTTATGAGCAAAGCGGCAGCAAGATAAAATTAAGCAACATATTCGTTCTGCCTTTTAAGAGTAAAAAATTTCTGTGGACTGTTATCCTGATAGGCTTTTACTATCTGGGAGCAAGTCTTACAAATGCCTCCATTAACATCTTTTTACTTCAGGATGTAGGTGTAACCTATTCTCAGATTAACCTTATCAATGCCGTATATTTTATGTTTTTTATCTTTTTCGGAAAGATGTGGAAAAAGGTTCTTAAAAAGTATTCCTGGTTCAAGACTCTTGCAATTGCAATGCTTTTACAGGGACCGACATTCATTATGTATGCTTTTGTCACAGCGGAAAACTATACCTGGCTCTGGTTTACGGTAAGACTGTTGCAGCATGTGCTCGGAGTAGTCTCCAATACTGTAATTGCTTCAATGCTGTATGTAAATCTTCCGGACACGGACAGGACATATTATGTTTCCTTCTATAATATAGTAATACATATGTCCTCTTTCTTAAGCATGATGCTGGGCACCATGTTCCTTTCATGGATGGGAGACAATGTCTTAAATGTTTTCGGCTTTAAAATGGCGGGTGTTCCCGTATTGCTTGCCATAACCGGTATAGCGGAGATTGTTGTGGGGATTCTTTCCTGGAAATTTAATGATAAGTTGCTCCCCGATGACTTAACGAAGAGATAATTGTTACCAATATTCCCGTTGACTTGGTATAATCAGTATTATAGAATGCACAGGCATTAACCGGTTGAGGAATTTATGAACGAGTACCTGCATGCGATAAAGATAAAGTGGCGGAATTCGGCTTTCGTAAGAACATTTAATCTGCATGAAGAAAAGGCTAAAGGAAGAAGTTGTTTTTTGGCATCATCTCTTCTTTTATCATTAGTGACACAGCTGAGCGGCGGAATATTCTATACAGGTTTTCTCTTAAGTTTCGGAATAAACATTGTTAATATAGGGATAATAACCTTTGTTCCCATAATAACAAAGCTGTTGTCGATATTCTCTCCTTTTATATTGGAAAGATTCCGAAAGAGAAAAGTTTTTCTTACGGCAATGAGTATTTTAGCCAATGTAATAAACATATTGGGTGTAACATTGCTGCCCGACATTATTACATCGGAAGCGGGAAGAGTAATAGGCTTTACATTATTGGTAACAACCTCTTCAGCAATATCCGCAATAATCGATCCCGGTTATTCGGCCTGGCATGCACCGTATCTTCCTGACGATATAAGGGCGGACTATTTCACACTGACTTCCGGAATCAACAGTTTTTTAGCGCAGGGTATTGCACTGGTTCTTTCATTGGTGGTAGACTCCTTTGCGGGCAGCCCCGGGCAATTGAAAATAATGACGGGATTCCGTTATGCGGCATTGGTGTTGGCAATAATACGCATACTTATATTGGCTATACCTAAAGAATACTCTTATGAACGAAGCGGAGACAAAATAAAGATAAGTGATATATTCGTGTTGCCCTTTCGTAATAAGAAATTTTTGTGGACCATTATCATTTTAGCCTTTTACTATATGGCGATAAATCTGACAACCGCCTCTATAAACATCTTTTTACTTCAGGATGTGGGTATAACCTATACACAGATTAATCTTGTCAATGCGGTATACTTCATGTTCTTTATCTTTTTCGGTAAGATGTGGAAAAAGTTTCTTAAGAAGCATTCCTGGTTCAAGACACTTGCTTATACAATGTTTATGCAGGGACCGACATTCATTATGTATGCTTTTGTTACACCTGAAAACTATATCTGGCTTTGGTTTTTAATAAGATTAATACAGCATGTACTGGGTGTTATTGTAAATGCCGTAACCGCCTCAATGCTGTATGTCAACCTTCCGGACAAGGACCGTACAAACTATATTGCCTTCTACAGCATAGTAGTTAATATGTCCATTTTCTTGAGTATGATGTTCGGTACATTCTTCCTTTCAGTTATGGGAGAAAATACGCTTAACTTTTTCGGATTCCAAATGGCGGCAGTGCCTATTCTGCTTGCCGTAAGCGGCATAATGCAGATAGCGGTGGGACTGCTCTCCCGGAAGTTAAATGATAAGCTGCTTCCCGATGAATTATTGAGAAGATGAACACACAATCAGTTATTGCCAATATTCCCGTTCAATTGATATAATCTGCATTATAGTACTCACAACATCAGCGGATTGAGGGGTTTATGAGCGAGTTCCTACATGCAATAAAGACAAAATGGCAGAATTCCTCCTTTAGAAAAACATTTAATCTGAACGACGAAAAAGCTAAGGGAAGAGACTGTTTATTAGCATCATCCATACTTTCATCGTTAGCTACGCAGTTAAGCGGCGGAGCATTTTATATCGGCTTTCTAATATGCTTCGGAATGAATACCGTTAATATAGGGATAATTATCTTTGTTCCCATGATAACAAGGCTGTTGGCCATATTCTCACCGTTAATCTTGGAAAGGATTCGCAGAAGAAAAGTTTTCCTCACGGTTTTAGCCGTATTGGCTAATGTGTTCAATATTCTGGGGGTGACACTGCTTCCCGATTTAATTATGTCGCAGACGGGTAGAGTAATAGGATTCACACTGCTGGTAACCTTATCCTCCGCAATATCCGTAATAACAGATCCGGGTTATTCCGCCTGGCATGTGCCTTATCTTACCAATGATGTAAGAGCGGACTATTATACCTTAACCTCCGGAATAAGCGGTTTTTTTACTCAAACCGTGGTTTTAATCGTTTCATTTATAATAGATTCTTTTGCGGGCAGTTCCGAACAGATAGAAATCATTACCACATTCCGATATATCGCATTTGCGTTAGCCGTATTGAATATAGTTGTATTGGCTATACCTAAGGAATATCCCTATGAACCAAGCAGAAAAAAAACAAAGATAAAAGATATGTTGGTTCTGCCTTTAAAGAATAAAAAATTTCTGTGGACGGTTCTTATAGTAGCCCTTTACTATTTGGGATTTAACCTGACAAGTGCCGCCATAAACGGCTTTCTGATTAAGAGTGTAGGTTTAAACTATTGGGAAATCAACCTTATTAATGCCATATACTTTCTGATTCATGTCTTTTTCGGTAAGGCGCTGACAAAGTCTCTTAATAAGAATTCCCGGTACAGGATACTCGCTTATGCATTACTGCTACAGGGACCTACATATATCATGTATGCTTTTGTCACATCGGAAAACTATATAGGGCTTTGGGTCGCTGTGCGGTTGATGCAGCATGTACTCGGAGTTATCATAAATTATATTATCGCTTCGTTGTTAAATGACAATATTCCGGAAAGCGACAGAACAAATCATATTTCCTTCTATAACCTGGCAGTACATATGTCCTGTTTCTTTAGTATGATGTTGGGTACTTTATGCTTTTGGCGTATAGGGAATAACGTCATGGACATTTTCGGCTTCAAATTGGCGGGCATTCCCATTATGCTGGCAATAAGCGGCATAGCTCAAATTTTAGTCGGACTGCTCTGTCGGATATTAAATGATAAGTTACTTGCCGATGACTTACAAAACGGATAAATATGTTTCCTTATTACCAAAAAGCTTATCAACATAACACAAATATGTTAATTTTACTTTAAACAGTGTATAATCTATATAAGAAGAGGTATTAAAATGCATTACGGATTTATTAAAGTGGCGGCGGCAAGTCCATCATTAAGAGTTGCGGATTGTAAGTACAATTGCGACGGCATTATTAAAACGATTAAAAAGGCATATGACAGAAATGTTCAACTTCTGGTATTTCCCGAACTTAACATAACGGGATATACCTGTGACGATCTTTTTTCACATAAGCTTCTTATCGATCAGGCATTGACCGGTCTTTTAGATATTGTCAAAGCATCGGACGGCAAAGAAATACTTATCGTTACGGGACTTCCGGTTAAGGCGGAAGGTTATCTGTATAATTGTGCCGCAGTAGTGTATAACGGAAATATACTGGGTATTGTTCCCAAAACCCATCTTCCCAACTATAACGAATATTATGAGATGCGTACATTCAGAAGTGCACCGAAGGAGAACTTCGTAATAGATATCAACGGCACATCGGTGCCGTTCGGAACAAAACTCATATTCCGAAATACACTGATGAGCGACTGCTCGCTTGCTGTGGAAATAGGTGAGGATTTGTTTGCTCCGGTAAGTCCCGGTTCTTTGCATGCAATGAACGGAGCCGCGGTTATAGCAAACCTTTCGGCAAACAATGAACTTCTGGATAAAGCCGATTACAGAAAGACTATTATTGAAGCACAATCGAGAAAAAGCATATGTGCTTACATCTTTTGCAATGCATCCGAACAGGAATCCACTACGGACATGGTGTTTTCCGGTCATAAGATGATAGCGGAAAACGGAACGGTTTTTTCCGAAGCTCTGCCTTTTGCCGGTGAATACATTGAAACCGAAATAGATCTGGAACGCCTGTCTCACGACAGAAAGAGCCGGTTGCCCGTAGCGGAACAGCCGGATAGCGGCTATAAGATTATACCGTTTACAATGAAGCCTGTTGAATGTCGGATATCCCGGACAATAAAAAAACATCCTTTCATACCGGAAGACAACGACACGATGGCAAAGCGATGTGATTTGATATTAAATATACAGGCAGCGGGTCTTAAAAAGAGAATGGAACACACAAACTGTAAAACCGCGGTTATAGGTATATCGGGAGGTATGGATTCCACGCTTGCATTGCTTGTCACACATAGAGCATTTAAGGATATGGGAAGGTCTCCTTCGGATATAGTGTGTATATCCATGCCCTGTTTCGGAACCACTAAAAGGACAAAGGATAACGCAAGCAAACTGAGCAGGATTCTTAATACCGATTTCAGAGTAATAAACATTACCGCGTCGGTAAAAAGGCATTTAGCGGATATAGGGCATGACGGAGCAACAACCGATGCCGCATATGAAAATGCACAGGCACGGGAAAGAATGCAGGTATTGATGGATATTTCCAATATGACAAACGGTATGGTTATAGGAACCGGCAGTCTTTCGGAACAGGCAATCGGCTGGAGTACATACAACGGAGACCACATGTCCATGTATAATGTAAATACTTCAGTGCCCAAAACATTGGTGAGACATATTATCCGGTACATTGCTGACCATTCGGAAAGCAAACTTAAAAACGTACTGTATGATATTCTGGATACACCCATAAGTCCCGAACTTATACCCGGTGTAAACGGTGAAATTATACAAAAGACCGAAAGCATTGTAGGACCTTACGAACTGCATGATTTCTTCTTATACTATTTCCTCCGCTGGGGATTTACACCGAAAAAAATACTTATGCTTGCAACATATGCGTTTAAAGATGATTATTCCGCCGATGAGATTAAAAAATGGCTGAAGATATTTTTAAGAAGATTTTTCCTGCATCAGTTTAAGAGAAGCTGCAGTCCCAACGGACCTAAAATAGGGTCTGTTGCACTTTCTCCAAGAGGGGACTGGCGCATGCCGAGCGACGCATCTTCTGAGGGATGGATGAAGAATCTTGACTGACGGAAAGGGGGTTTATATATGGACAATATAGTTTCTTATCTCAGAGAACTTAATTTTGTGACCATGATTATAAGGATTGTGTTAGCTTTTCTTTGCGGCGGACTTATAGGAATGCAGAGGGAAAGGCACGGCCGTTCGGCAGGATTCAGGACACATATCATAGTATGCATAGGGTCGGCGCTGACTGCAATGACAGGTATCTTCATGTCGGATATATTGGGGTTTGATACCGATCCCATGCGACTTTCCGCTCAGGTACTTTCCGGCATAGGATTTTTGGGGGTAGGTACCATTCTTGTTACCGGTCATACTCATGTAAAGGGACTGACCACCGCTGCGGGGCTTTGGACAATTGCCGCTGTAGGTTTAGCAATAGGAGCGGGATTTTATGAAGCTGCTATTCTGTGCGTTATAATACTTGCAATAGTAATGGCTTACTTAGGCAACTTCGGGTCCAGAAGGATAAAGATGGATATTTATCTGGAGATTACCGGCAGCAGGAACATAAATACCGTTATAAAGGACATTAAAAAAGCGGGATACACCATAGACAATATCGAAGTGCATAGCGCAAAAAGCGGCACATACGGCAATATAGGATTAAGCATTGTAACAGGCATACCGAAAAAATCCAATGAAGAAAAGGTAATAGATGATATCACGGCAGTGGAAAATGTAGTACTTGTTGTAAGATGTGACTGATGGCGGATAAAAGCAATCTAAACGGCATACCGGTTTTCAGAATAGAAGATAATCCTGACGGACATCTGATGTTTTATGTCAAAAAATACCGACCGGAAAACGGAACACATTATCTGCATGCTCATGAATGCATACAGATAAACTATGTATACGGCGGAAAAGCCGTTCATATCATACATAACAAGAAATATGACCTTGTCAAAGGAGATATTTTTGTCATTCCTCCGAATGTTCCGCATCAGATACAACCCGCGGGAGTAAGCGATACCGAAATAGTGGAGTTTGAATTTGACCCCAAATTTATTAACGAATTTCTTAATGATTTGAAAAAGGGCGAATCGTTCTGGGATTTTGCATATATAGAACCCTTTTTGGTGGAAGAGCATTCGGTCAGGCCGAGGTTTAATCTGGTAGGCAAGATACAGTGTGAAACGGAAAATATTTTTAACGAAATACTCAGGGAATATGAAAACAGAGAGCCGGGATTTGACCTTATAATCCGCTCGTTGCTTTTGAAGCTTTTAGTAATGGCGGGAAGGGAGTTTACCAAAAGCATCAGCAACAGCAAATCGGCTAAACTATTTGAAAGACACAGCGACGCAATAAAAGGAGCAATCCGATATATTGAAGAGAACTATACGCTGGATTTGAATATAGATACCGTGGCTAAGAAGTTTCATTTGTCTCCCTCTTTCTTCGGTTATCTGTTTAAAAGCCTTACATCCAAAACATTCAAGGAATATATAACCGGATTGAGAATAGCAAAAGCGTCGGAGATGCTGAAGCACACCGATGACCTGGTTATAAACATATGCTATGAGTCGGGATTTAACAATGTAAACCATTTTAACCGCACCTTCAAACAGATTATCGGCATGACACCGGGACAATACAGAAAACGATTTATGAATGGAAACAGTCAATAAATAAGTGGAAAGTGCAAAGAAACACCGCAATAAAGAGATTAATGTATAATAGAGAAAGTGTATTTATACAAGAGGAGGAAAATATAAATGAGTGAACTTGCAATATTCGGAGGAAAGCCCGCAATAGACAAAACAAAGGTACCGGATTCGCTTTTTAAGTGGCCTATTGTGACCAGGGAAGATGAAGATGCCGTTTTGGATGTCTTAAGAAGAGGCGCAATGAGCGGACTGGATGTAACGGAGAAATTCGAGAAAGAGTTTGCCAAGTGGCAAAAGAGAAAATATGCCATCGGATATTGTAACGGAACAATGTCACTTCAGGCTGCAATGTACGCATGTAAAATAGGAGCGGGCGATGAAATAATATGCCCCAGCAAGACCTATTGGGCATCCTGTCTTCAGGCGTTTAATCTCGGTGCAACAGTGGTTTTTGCAGATATACATCCCAGGACATTATGTATCGATCCCGATGATATAGAGCGATGCATAGGACCGAGAACCAAAGCAATAATGGTTGTGCATTATCTTTCACATCCGGCCGACATGGATCCCATTATGGCCATTGCAAAGAAACATAACATTTATGTGATAGAGGATGTATCCCATGCTCAGGGCGGTATGTATAAAGGCAGAATGTTGGGTACATTCGGTCATGTGGCCGCAATGTCCGCTATGAGCGGAAAATCTTTTGCTACAGGGGAAATGGGTATTCTTGTAACCGACGATAAGGAAATGTATGACCGTGCTATGGCATATTGCCATTATGAAAGAAACAATTCCAAGTACATATCCACCGATTATCTTCTTAAATATGCTTCCATGCCTTTGGGCGGAGTTAAAGGGAGAGTAAACCAGATGTGTGCCGCAATCGGAAGGGTGCAACTGAAATATTATGATGAGAGAACTGCCGAGATAAGGAAAGCTATGAAATATTTCTGGAGTCTTCTGGAGGGAGTTCCGGGAATCAGAGCACATATGGTGGATGAGTCGGACGGATCCAATATGGCGGGGTGGTATGCTCCCCACGGATTATACTGTCCGGAAGAACTGGAAGGACTTTCTGTAGAGAGATTCTGTGAAGCGGTACAGGCGGAAGGCTTTGCAGCCAGAGCGGGCGGAAACAGGGCTTTGCATCTGCATGATATATTTAAAGACTACAACGGATTGAATTACGATAAGCCTGCAAGAGTGGCATTTACCGACAGGGATGTGCGTAAGCTGGATGAAGGTATAACGGTATCGCAACATGTGCAGATTTACTCCATACCGTGGTTTAAACACTATATGCCGGAATGCATAGAGATGTACGCAAACGCTTTTAAGAAGGTGGCTTTGAATTACAAGGAGTTGCTTGCCGGAGATGAAAAGAGAGGAACGGAAAGCGGAAGATGGTTCTTCTATACCGATAAAAAGGAAAAGAAAGAGAAAAAAGGAGTAAAATGAGTAAAAGAATTATCAGGTACGGAATAATAGGATGCGGGGGTATAGCACATACTCATGCCGAGGCTCTTTTACAGATAAAAGAAGCAAAACTTGTGGGAGTCAGCGGTTGTTCACCGCAGGAGCCTATTCCTTTTGCCGAAAAATACGGCATTAAAAGTTTTGACAGTAATGAGCATCTTCTGTTAAGCGACGAGATTGATGCCGTAACAATATGTACTCCGAGCGGATATCATGCACCTATAGCCATAAGTGCGGCACAGCATAAAAAACACGCTATTATTGAAAAACCGCTTGCCTTGACCACGGAAAGTGCTAAGCAGGTAGTACAAGCTTTTGCGAAAAACGGCGTGACCGGCAGTGTAATTTCACAGTTAAGGTTTTATGACGGAATAAGGAAAGTAAAAAGCATAATCGAGGACAAAAGACTCGGTGATCTTATTATGGCCAACCTTACCATGAAATTTCACAGATCGCAGGAATACTATGATTCCGGTAAATGGAGAGGCACCTGGGAACTGGACGGCGGCGGAGCAATGATGAATCAGGGTATTCACGGAGTGGATGCGCTTCTTTATTTTATAGGAGAAGTAAAGAATGTTTACGGCTACATACGCACTTTGACACACAAAATAGAGGTGGAAGATAACGCGGTTGCGGTTGTGGAATTCAGGAACGGTTGCTTGGGAACAATAATTGCGTCCACATCAATGGTACCGGCATGCAACAGAACAATAGAGATTCACGGCACCAAGGGTACAATACTTCTCGAAGAGGAGCATATTGCACGTCTTTACATAGAAGGCGAGAAAGAGTATTCGGCTGATGATATAGCACAGGGAGAAGCGGCAAGCAGCCATATTATTACAGCCGGCGGACATGTAAAACAGCTTACCGATTTTACCATGGCTCTTGTTGAGGGAAGAGCACCTTATGTTTCACTGGAAGACGGAATGAAAGCCGTCGACCTTATAACGTCCGTTTATGCTTCTTCAAAGACCAACAGCATATACGGAAGATAGAAACACTACGGAAAAAACATACAGAAAACTAATGTTAAAAGAGAGCCGGAAGGCTCTCCTTTAAATTCGCTGCTATTTCTGCAATTTACCTTTCTTTTGAACTTATACATATACATTTAACTCAAGCAGTACAATAATTTGCAAAAAATTGATTTTTATATGTATTAGTAGTGATAAAATATCTGATAGGTAGGGAAAATTTGATTTTTAATATATAAAGGTGAGAAAAAATGCTGGAAGTATTGAATGTAACGAAAAAGTACGGAAAAGTGGTGGCAAACGATGATATATCTTTCTCTGTTAATGACGGACAGATAGCAATTCTTTTAGGTCCCAACGGTGCCGGTAAATCCACAATTATTAAATGCATAAGCGGTCTGTTGCGTTTCAAGGGTGAGATAAAACTGGACGGACACGATAATAAATCCATTGAAGCAAAGCGGTTATTGGGGTATGTACCGGAGGTTCCCGCCGTATATGATCTTCTGACAGTGGAAGAGCATCTGGAATTTATAGCCAGAGCATTCAGAGTAAAAGATGACGAATATGAGAGAAGTCTTTTGGAGCGGTTTGAACTTTGGGACAAAAAAGCAAAATTGGGCAAAGAATTGTCTAAAGGAATGCAGCAGAAATTATCCATATGCTGTGCATTGGTACACAAACCCGAGGTCATTGTATTTGATGAGCCTTTGGTAGGTCTGGATCCTCATGCCATTAAGGTTATAAAAGCCATATTTAAGGAATTGAAGCAAGACGGAAGAACAATACTGATCAGTACCCATATGATTGACAGCGTCGAAGATTATTGGGATATCGCTCATATAATGATGGACGGAAAATTTGCAGCTACAAAATTAAATGAAAGCGTTTCCGGTGACGACAAGGAAAGTCTGGAAGAACTGTTTTTCAGGATTACCGAAAAAAAGAGTGAAGAAGCATGAAAACAAACGCAATTACATACCTTCTTACAAAGAAGCTGAAAAACAGTATTAAGGAACTGTTTAAGAAACCGGCTCGCTTGATATATGCCATTGTAATGATAGCATTAATAGTCGTTACGGCCATATCGGGGAAAAAGAATGTGGATGAAAATACCGTATTTCGTGATCTTAGAGAACTGACAGCGGGTATTACGGCATTGTACATATTAATATTCGGTCTTATAGCCTATAACGGGTTTAAAAACGGAGCGACAATGTTCAAGATGCCGGATGTGAATCTCTTATTCACATCACCCATGCATCCCAGAAAAGTGCTGTTTTACGGATTATTCCAACAGTTGGGTACCTCTTTACTTCTGGGAGTTTTCATCTTATATCAATACTCGTGGCTGCACATTCTGTATGGAATAAACTTTTTGCATCTTATCATTATACTGTTAGGTTATTCATTATCGGTGTTTGTTGCACAGTTGACGGCTATGGTTATATATTCCTTCACCAGTTATGATGATAAAAAGAAAAGAATAGCCGCTGTTATTTTCTTCGGTATAATCATTGCATATGCAATAGGACTGGTAATGTTCTTACTTAAAGACATGGATAATGTACTAACCAATCTTGTAACTGCGGGAAACAGCATATTCTTGCGACTTATGCCCGGGGGAGGATGGATAGGCGGAATACTTAACGGTATATTGCTTAAGGATGTTTCCGTCATGCTTCTCGGTATAGCGTTAACCGCAGCATATATAGCGGGGATGACAATTTTGCTTTCTTATGCAAAACAGGACTACTACGAAGATGTCTTAAAGACAAGCGAAGAGCAGTTTTCACTTGCATCGGCACAGAAAGAAGGCAAGATAATGGAAACGGTCGGCAAGATTAGGGTAGGCAAAACCGGTCTTTCCAAAGGAGAAGGTGCAAGTGCTTTTTACTACAAGCACAAACTGGAAGAAAGAAGGGCAAGAAGATTCATACTGGAACCGGCCGGTATAGTATTCATGATTGTTTCCATCGTATTTGCCGTATTTATGAGAAAATACGGAATAGCTTCCATTTTTGCATATACTACATATATGCAGATGATATCGGTCAAGATGGGTCGTTTCTCCAAAGAACTCGGCAAACCTTATATATACCTGGTACCGGAATCCTCTTTCAAAAAGATATTGTACAGCATTGCCCAGTCTTTTGCCGGCTTTTTAGTAGAAGCGTCTATATTATATATAGCACTTGCTTTTATATTAAAACTTACGCCGTACGATGTTGTCATACTTATATTGGCCAGAATGACATTCTCCTGTTTGTTTACCGCATGTAATATACTCATACAAAGGGTTTTCGGGACACTGTCTTCCAGAACACTTATATATATCTTCTATTTTATTGCTTCGTTTATAATGGCGGCACCGGGAGCGATTGTTGCGGTATTGATAAGCAATACGGGATTTGTTCTGCTATCTCAGTATGTATTACCGTTTTTGGCAATGTCCGTCTGCAATGCAGCTATATCCTTGCTGGTCATATATTTATGCAGGGATGTTTTAAAATATGCCGAGTTGAAATAGTATAGAATACTTCCGATGTCGGTAGCGGTCAATTTTTTAGTCCTGTTGCTTTGACGATTATTCTGATATAATCTATCGGTCGGATAAAGAGAGCGATGGATAGGAAAAGTAAGTTTTGGGCTCATTTTACAGCATTAATAACCATTATAGTATGGGGAAGCACTTTTATCGCCAGCAGGTTTATGTTGGACTGTTTTACACCGCTTCAGGTCATGATAATGAGATTTTTACTTGCTTATATAGTCCTTGTGCTGATAAAACCGAAATTTACCAAGATTATATGGAAAGATGAAGTAATATTCATTCTTATGGGACTTACCGGTTGCTCACTGTATTTTATTGCGGAATATAAAGCGCTCACAATGACATCCGCTTCCAATGTCAGCATAATCGTAGCATCGTCACCCATACTGATAGCGCTTCTGGCTCACATATTTACCAAGGATGAGAAACTGAAGATAAATACGATAGCAGGCTTTGTAATTGCTTTTGTGGGAGTTGCTTTTGTTGTATTCAACGGAACCTTTATCTTGAAACTCAACCCGCTGGGAGATTTGTTGGCCTTCTTATCAGCTCTGTCCTGGGCAGTTTACTCTCTCATCCTGAAAAAGATCATTAACAGATATGACAACATACTGCTGATACGAAAAGTAATGTTCTACGGGATTGTAACGACTGCTCCGTTTCTGCTCTTGGAAGGCAAGCCGTTTGATTTTGCAGCCTTTTCCGACCCTAAGCTTATTATCAGTATTTTGTTTCTCGGTGTAGTGGGAAGCGGATTGTGTTATATGATATGGAATATACCTGTAAGAACGCTCGGAATAACGATAACCAACAGTTATATCTATGCCATCCCTTTTGTGACAATGATATTGGCAGCAACCCTTTTGAAGGAAAAAATAACCGCACTGGGCGTCTTGGGTGCAATGTTAATAATATTGGGAGTTGTTATTACAGGTTCACCAAAAAATCTTCTTAAAACAGGAAAAAGTAAGTAAAAAATCAGTTTCACGTGAATGTTTAATAAATTATTTATGAAGTGTAATAACTACTATTTCCGGCATATTGAATAATCTTAACGGCAATATACTTCTGCCCAGACCCCTGCTTATTACTACCGAAGTATCCATATAATCATGCATTCCCTGATAATACTCAGGAAAAAATCCCTGATCGGGAGCAATCAGACCTCCGACAAACGGAAGACGGATTTGCCCGCCGTGTGCATGACCGCATAAAACAAGGTCAGCATTTACTTTATTGAAAACTTCCGGAGCATAAGGTCTGTGACAAAGAACCAGGTTGAAATGCTCCTTGTCCAAGGCAACATCGGTACTGATAGCATCCGCATCTGCATATCCGTATATAGTTATGCTTTGCTCTCCGATATATATTTTTTGTTGCTCGTTATCCAGAACGGTTACTCCGTATCTATCGAATATTTCAAGAAGAGAAGGATAAATAGGGGAGCTTATTTCATGATTTCCCGTAACAAAATATACCTGGGCAATATTGGTAAGCATTTTAACGGTGTCTTCCGCTACATCAAGTTTCCTGTTGTGTAAGTCAATAAGATCGCCGGTTATCACAATAATGTCGGGATTCAGTGTGCATACCTTTGCTGCACCTCTGCCTTTGAAATTCTTGCTGTGTAAATCGGAAAGGTGAATAATTGTATAACCGTCAAAAGCATCGGGCAAGATGCTGCTGTATTTATCATACTCGGTTACTGTCAAGGTGTTGTTCTGCCACATCATGAACGGTATCAGCAATATAATGACCGTTATAGCTATGATAACTGCCTTCTTTGTTGTTTTGTAATCTCTTTTTCTCTGCAGTCCGTCAAATTCCATACCGCGCCTTATTGTAACCTCATATCAATAAGAATGCAAGCCTTTTATTAGTCTTTTAATTATGCTGCACGATATGATATACTTCAGCATGTAGATATTATACGAGGTAGCAAATGGGTAATGTATGGTTGGCATTCGGACTGACACTTATAGCGGGACTGTCTACGGGAATAGGAAGTCTTATAGCTTTTTTTGCCAAAAAAACCAATACAAAATTTTTATCGACAAGCCTGGGATTCTCTGCAGGTGTAATGATTTATGTATCCATGGTGGAAATATTTTCCAAAGCATCGGATATGCTTACCGAGGTACACGGCAAGAAAATCGGTGTCCTGTATGCCATTATTGCCTTTTTCGCAGGGATGATTTTTATAGGCCTGATAGACAAGCTTATACCCAGTGAGAAAAATCCCCATGAAGTGAAAATGGTTGAAACTGAAAATGAAGAAGTCAATAAAAGCAGACTTAAAAGAACCGGAGTGCTTACCGCTTTAGCTATTGCAATACATAATTTTCCCGAAGGTTTGGCTACATTCGTTGCGGCACTTCAGGAACCCAGAGTGGCTATACCCATTGTTGCGGCTATAGCCATACACAATATTCCCGAAGGTATAGCGGTTTCCGTTCCGATATACTATGCTACCGGCAGTAAGAAGAAAGCTTTTTTCTATTCCTTTGCTTCGGGATTGTCCGAACCCATAGGGGCGTTGATAGGCTACCTTATACTGATGCCTTTTATGAATGATACTATCAGCGGAATACTTTATGCGGCAGTTGCGGGTATTATGGTATTTATTTCCATAGATGAATTGTTGCCGTCTGCAAGAGAATACGGAGAACACCATCTGTCCATATACGGAATGATAGCAGGCATGGCTGTTATGGCTTTGAGCCTTTGGTTGTTTATATAAAATATCAACAATGGGAAAAAGCGTCTGAGATTTTTCTTACAGCAAGATAATTGCGCATTACTTTTATTCGGTGTTTCAGTACTTTCTTTACCAACGGTGAGGTATGATCCTTATCAAATCCGTGGTATGCACCTTCTGCTAAATATATTTCAACCGGTGTTTTTGCATCGCTAAGTTTATCCGCATAAGCCAGCGCTTCATCTCTCAATGTATCCATTTGTGCCGCTTCGACATAAGCGGGAGGAAGATTACAGAAATCCGAATTGTGTAAAGGTGCCGCATACCCGAGCATATCAGTATGTCCGTTTTTCAGGTACAGATTCCACATATGGACGGTAGCGGTTTTTGTCCAAGCCGCATCTTTATATTCGTCCATAGATTTTGATGTAACGGAATTGTCCGTTACGGGATAGATAAGTATCTGTGCATTGGGCATATGTTTTTTGTTATCACGCAACATATGACATACCGAAGCTGCAAGACAACCGCCTGCGCTGTCTCCGTATATGAGTATATTGTCTTTGTCTATAAAATAGGTGTCTGCATTTTCTGTTAAATGGTTGAATGCATTGTAGCAGTCATATAAAGGAGTAGGGAAGGGATGTTCCGGTGCAAGCCTGTAACGGGGCAGAAACACTCTGCATTGTAATTTTTCAGCATAGTATATGGCATTTTTAGTCATCAGGCTTGCTAACGGCAATACGAATGCACCTCCGTGAAAATATATTATTGCCGGTAAGCTTGTTTTTATATTTGCCGGTTGTATAACGGTGCAGGGTATTTTTACATTGTCTGCAACAGGTATATGAACGGTTTTTCCGGAAATATCTTTATTGCTCTTTTGCAACTTTATCTGTAAATCGGATAAGCGGCAACCGGTTCTTATTAGAGCGCGGATAATGGCATTTTCAAAGTTAATGTTTCCCAAACTTATCGGTTTTTTTAATTCTTTGCTGTAGTTGTATTTACTCATTTGTCCGCCTTCCCGGTAGTAACTACGCTTTATCTCTATATACTGATATTTTACCATAAAGCATACGCAAATATGCTTGTCGGATACATCTGTTATACGTATTGTTTTTATGATATAATGGGGCAAAGCGAGGACAAAATCATGTATTGTAAAGTTTGTGGGGCAAACATTTATGATGGTGCGGATTTTTGCACCAATTGCGGTCAAAGAGTCGAAAAAGCAGCTGTGTGTCTTAACTGTAATGCTGTATTAAATCCGGGAGCCGGATTTTGCGCGGTCTGCGGAACTCCCGTAACTCAGGTTGCACCGCAGCCTAAGAAACGTGTAAAAAAACCTGTTAAGAATCTTAAGAAGAAAGTATTGATATCCGTCACAGCCGTTGTACTGATAGTAAGTATTGTTTTAGGGATAATGTATGTGCCGGGTATTATAGCCCGAAACAGGAGATATAAGACATCTGTCGGAAGGGCTCAGAAAGGTACGGTTGTGACCGTCGGGCAGGATAGTCCCGTTGCGGAGGCGGAAGGTATAACCGTTGATTTCGGCTCTTTTGCGCCGGAGGAAAATGTTAAGCTGGAGATAAATAAGATAAAAGGCGCAACGGACAGTGAAATGGGTAAAGCTTTGGCATCTTACAGAATAACGGCTGACGGGCAGGAACATTCGGAATTTGCCGGTTTTGTAAGAATAACCGTTCCTGTGGATATGACCGATTATGATGATATAGATATCTGTGCAACCTATTATGATGACCAATCATCAAAGTGGACAGTTCTTCCTCATGAAACATTCAAAGAAGAGAACAAGCTTATAATCTATACCGATCACTTTTCGGATTTCTCCGTATTTATAATATCCAAATCCACTACAAGATTTGCTACGGCAGCACTTAACTATAAGGTTATAAGCAACTTTTTTGAAAGCCAGGAAAACAGCTCGGTTTATGACAAATTAAAAGCGGGTGAAATACCTACCGATTCCGATTTTATAACAATGGGGTTGGGCTTCTTAAACTTTACCAGCACCGCATATGATCAGAAGATAACCATGAGCACAATTATGAAGAATCTTCCTCTATCGCAGGTAGAAGCAATGAGTAAGACTCTGACTAAAATAGGATTCGGGCTGGTTCTGTTAAAAGCAAGTTATGAATATTTTATCTTAAACAGCACAGATGCCGCTGCACAGACTTTGCTGATGGGTCTTATGGAACTCGGACTGTTTGCCGCAGCCGGTGCTATCGGAGGACCTGTGGCTGCAACGGTTGCATTCACAATATGGACAGCTTCTTATCTTATGGGGTTATCTTCAGCGTATCAACGCTCAAAGGATATTGACACGGCCATAAAGACACAGGAAGAGTTTGTGGACGAACTTTATTTATACTGCATAAATGTAAGAGCAAGACACACGGAAGGAGGATGGTATTACAGATATAATGCACCCGTCATGACTTCCTCGAACTCGGGATATATTTCCTTTAAAGCGGGCAGTGATGCAGATTGGATTAAACTTTTTGACAAGTTATATGAACTTAACAAGGACAATCCCAACGCCTTTATTGATGCCGTTGCGCATGCAATTAACACCTATCACAAATTATGGTCATTGACACCTGTGAATTACAGAGGTAATTCCTGGAGGGATGACAACGACCCGATGAGATATGTAAAGTATCCCTCTTTGAGCAAAGCCGACGAAGAGATTGTTACAGCTACTATAAGAGAAAACCTGCGGAAGCGTATGGCACCGATTATAGCCGATTATAAAAGGAAGATTTTTATCAAGATGCAGGTTGAGTTTGAAATAGCATTGGAAAAGGAAAGAGACAATTGGAACAGACCCATTTCTTTTGAGGTCACTTCCGATAAAGAAGAAAAATTCTATGATTTGTATAATAATGCAGTGATGAGATTTGCCGTACCCGAAGAGTTGGTTATACATATGTCGGAGGAAGAAATAGCCAGATATTCCAATCAATGGCGCTTTCCCAAAGCTGAAAAAGAGGAAAAGCCTAGATTGGAAGCAACTTGCTTAGGATACTTTATTGCCGGAATGCCCGATACATTAAATATATTTACCGATAACAGCTCTCTGAAACAGAACCTTCCGAACCGGACGGTTAAGTTTAAATTCAGCATGCCCGATACCGTAATAACTATTCCCGATCAGCATCCTCCGTTGAGTGAAGTTGCAGGCAACTATACGGAAGGAAGCATGTTTGTTGAATATGTTTATGTAGGTGAGCATTTTGAAGAAGCATTAGCGAGAGCACAGGAAAGGGCAGACAGATTTGCAAAAAGTATAGGATGTGAAACTGCCGGCGAAATAAAAGTAACTCTCGGAAAAGAGCTTGTGGGAGAGACAATATATACATCAATGACAATTTCCGCCACTGATGAAAATGAAGGATACATATATTTTAGCGGAGTGGATTTAGGCTATATTGATTTTACATATGATGAAACAACAGGAGGGCTCAAATTCGACAAAAAACATGTAGCAGGGTATATGGTAGCTTCATATTTACCTAATAAGGAAGGTATATGCGTAAATGGCAGTGTACGGGTAACCGCTCCGGGGTTGGATATGTTGGATTATCATGTTAATTTGAGAACATCATTCGTTAAGTAGTAAAGGATATGAAACCTTATTTAGTCTTATTCGGAAAAACCGTTGCATCTTACCGACTGTTTGCGGTTCTGGCTGTTATATTAGGAATAATCATTCTTTTTCCGTTATTTAGTAAGAAGAAAGTAAAGGCATGGAAAACGGCAATTTTGGCTGTTTTCCTGCCGGTATTCTTCTTTATAGGAGCCCGGTTGTTCAACATTTTTGTTAATTCCGCAGCTTATGAAGATATTTCGCTTTTTGAGCCGGAGTTTGTGGGGCTATCAATATACGGAGGTTTTTCGGGAGCCCTGCTTGCGGTAGCGCTTTGGTGTCTTCTGTTTCGTATGTCCGTATTCGGCATTTTGGATTTATGTATTGTTCCCGCTGCCATCTCTTTTGCGACAGCCAGGATAGGGTGCTTTTTAAACGGATGTTGCTCGGGCAAATTCACAAGCAGCATATTCGGTGTTGTATATCCCAAGTTCGCCGATGCAGGCGGTTTGGCAAGTTATCCCGTACTTCCCACTCAGTTGTTTGAGTTGACATTTGCCGTTATTATCCTTGTACCCGCTTTAGTTGTGCAAAAAAAGAGCGACAGGTTTCCTGAAGGGAGTGCTTTTTTAGTATATGCGAATCTTTTCTGTATAATGAGACTGCTCATTCTTCCTTTCAGAAGATTGCCTTATGAACCTTGGGTTAAGAATTACTTTTATCCCGCTTTCTATTTAATACTGATATTTATATCTCTTGTTATTTTTCTGTTCAGATATATAAAGAATCTTAGAGTTAATGAAAAAGAATATTAGGGATAAATATAGAAGAAGTGTAGAAAAAAGCAGGCTTTAACCTGCTTTCTTCTACTGTTGTGTTGTTATTCTGCATGCATAAGGAACATGCATGTTTTCACTCTATTTCTTCTGTCTTCTGAAGCATAAGAACCAGTCAAGGCAGTACATATCCTTGTCTTTGGACTCCATTCTCTCTTTTGCCACTCCGCAGGAACCTGCTGTGGGAACTATAACATCGTCACCCGGTCTCCAATCCGCCGGAGTTGCGCAATGATCGGCATCGGCTTTCTGTAAAGCCTGGATAATACGCTTAAGTTCATCAAAATTTCTTCCCGTTGATAAAGGATAATACAATATTGTACGAATCTTTCCTTTAGGATCTATAACAAATACTGCACGGACCGCCTGTGTGTTGGACTGTCCCGGTTGAACCATACCGTAAAGGTTGGAAACTTCCATACGAATATCTTCTATAAGAGGGAATTTAATCTCGATGTTCTTTTTTCCGTTCCACTCCAGTTCCTGTATTTTACGAAGCCATGCAATATGAGAATATAGTGAATCTACCGAAAGACCTACAAGTTCGGTGTTGAGAGCCTTAAACTCTTCTATCATGGAACCGAAAGTCATGAACTCCGTTGTGCAAACGGGGGTAAAGTCAGCCGGATGCGAAAAGAGTATTACCCATTTCCCTTTATAATCTGCCGGAAAGTTGATTGTTCCCTGTGTAGTTACCGCTGTAAAAGCCGGTGCATCATCTCCCAAAAGGGGCATTCTTCTTACATTGTTATTTTCCATATTTTAAATCCTCCTTGCTCCTTAATTATACTATGTCCTAATTATACAATCAATATTTACTAAAAAATGTGATAAAGTCACTGTTGACACCCATGAGGGTGTATATAATATGATTAAAATGAAAGTTCGGTTGAAAGACCTAAGGAGGTACAAAATGGCAGTATTGAATATAACAAAAAACAATTTCGAAAAAGAAGTTTTAAAATCAGGCAAGACGGTACTTATAGATTTCTGGGCCGGCTGGTGCGGACCGTGCAGAATGATTGCTCCGACAATTGAGGCGGTAGCAGCGGAAGTGACCGACAAGGTTGTAGGTAAGGTCAATGTAGACGAGGAACCCGAGCTTGCACAGCGTTACGGCATAATGAGCATTCCCACTTTGGTTGTTATCAAGGACGGAAATGTTGTAAGAAGAGCAGTCGGCGTACAGTCGAAACAAGCTATTTTAAAATTACTGGATATATAAATTTCAACCCCCCTTTTGAAAGATATACAAAACCACACATTCCAAAGAATACCGCCTTCACAGGCGGTATTGTCTTTTCGTGAATTATTTTCTTTTATTAGTTTTCCTTTTACTTTGTTTAATTTTATGTCTGAAGAGAATAAAATTGTATTGTTCACATATCCAGTTTCATATCACCAAGTTTGATGATACCTTTTTTTCTCATCAGTTCCGATACAAAAAGCGAAATCACGGCAGGCAGTATAAACTGTACGCCGATAATTGAAAGTAATGTATACCAGACGGGAAATCCGTCCGCAAGCATGGTTTTGAAAGTCATTATGGGGCCTACCAGTCCCGATGTGCCCATTCCCGAACCGGTTGCATCACATGTCATTTTCAAAGCCCAGGCGGATAACGGTCCCGCTATCGCACTTGCCACTATCGGAGGAATCCAGATAACGGGTTTTCTGACTATATTAGGCATTTGAAGCATGGAAGTGCCCAGTCCCTGCGCTATTAATCCGTTCACTTTGTTTTCTCTGTAACTGCTTACCGCAAAGCCTATCATCTGAGCACAGCAGCCTGCGACGGCCGCTCCCGCTGCAAGACCGGAAAGTTTTAATATTATTCCCAAAGCTGCGGAACTGATAGGTAACGTTAAAACACATCCCATGACTACCGCAACGACAAGACCGACTATGAAAGGTTGCTGTTCCGCTCCCCAGTTTATTACGGCACCGACAGCTTCCATAAATTTGGAAATAGGGGGACCTATAAGCAGACCTGCCGCTGACCCTGCGGTAATTGTGACCAAAGGTGTAACCAGTATATCGACTTTTGTCTTACCCGATACAAGATGACCTATCTCTATTCCTGCCAATGCACCCAAAAACGCACCTAAAGGTTCTCCGGGCCCTAAAAGTAATAAACCTGTTCCGGGGAATGCCGTGCCGGCCAATATGCTTGCTGCAAATGCTCCCACCATTCCCGCAACACCTGCGGATACCGATACCAATATGGACTCCTTGAACTTATATGCCACACCGAATCCTATCCCGGCTCCGGTCAGAGCTTTGGCTACGGAAGCCACCATATTTATATATTCACCGGCCTTACCGCCTATCAATGAGCCTATCTGGGCTATTATGGTACCGATTATCAAAGTGGCAAACAGTCCCAAAGCCATTCCCGAAAGTCCGTCTATAAAGACATGGTTTAAGTATTTCTTCACTTTACCCCAAAACTTGTTTTGTTTATTATCGGTCATGCGTTTCTCCTTTATCGTTTTTCCTATTGAACAACATATATTATGTTATGTCAAACAAAAAGTAAAAGATAGTTAAACAATTAACAATTATACTGTATGTATTTTAATTGAATAAGTTTTCCCGCCATGATACCATTTTGTTAAGTGTACTACCGGAAAATTTGTTAAAGTATTCGGATTATTGCAATAAAGGGCAGGGGAGGTTGACATGTATATAACTCATCTGATACACAGCACATTCCTTATAGAAACAAAGAAAGCGTTTATACTTTTTGACTATTACGGGAAAGGGCAACTTCCCGAGCTTTTTGATAAGGACATTTACATATTCTCCAGCCACAGCCATGAGGATCATTTTGATATGAAAGTATTGGAACTTTTCGCGGACAACCCGAGGGCATTCTTTATCATGGCATATGATATAAGGAGAAATTTCGGTGACAGAATAAAGTCCGAATATCCGAATGTTCAGGACAGAATAATATATCTGATGCCTAACAGGGAAACGGATATAGGGGATGTGCATATAGAGACACTGGCCTCAACCGATGCAGGAGTGGCATATATTGTAACTCACAATCATAAGGTGTTCCTCCATGCCGGTGATTTGCACCTTTGGATATGGAAAGAGGAGAGTGACAGGTACAATGAAAGAATGAGTAACACTTATTACAAAAGGATAGCGGAACTGAAAAACAGGGTGATTGATTATGCTTTCTACCCGGTGGATTTACGCCAGGAAGAGCACTATGATAAAGGGTTGAAATATTTTCTGGACAACACAAAAACGGTGAAAGTTTTTCCTATGCATTACTTCGAGAATTACTCCACAACCGATAAAATATTCCAAAACAAATCACTGAGTGACCATTATGAGAAAATAGTAAGGATAGAGCATTTCAATCAGGTATTTCATTTCGAGGAGGAGTCATGAAACACACATTTGCACACTTTAATTTCAATGTAACCGATTTGGATAAATCCGTAGCTTTCTATAAAGAAGCATTGGGATTGGAAGAGGTCCGAAGAAAAGAGACTGATTCATTCACTTTAGTGTTCTTAAAGGAGCGTGAAACAAGTTTCCTGCTGGAACTTACCTATCTGAAGGATTTTGACAAGCCTTCATACGACCTAGGGGATAATGAGTTTCATCTGGCAATGATAAGCGATGACTTTGATGCTTCATATGCAAAACACAAGGAAATGGGCTGCATATGCTACGAGAACAAAGAAATGGGCCTGTATTTTATAAACGACCCGGACGGATACTGGATAGAGATACTGCCGAAAAGATAACGGAAAAAAGTATTATGCGGTTTTTATTCAATACAGTCAAAACCATTTGACACGGATATGGCTATTGTATATATTAGAAGGTAGCAAGGATTTGGTATTTGTACGAATGAATGAGGTGCAACATGGAAAGACAAAAAAGAGTATTGGCAATACATGACATATCCTGTTTCGGAAGGTGCTCGCTGACGGTAGCATTGCCCATAATATCGGCAGCCGGGATAGAATGCACGGTTATCCCGACAGCTGTGTTGTCGACACATACCGGAGGGTTTACCGGTTTTACGTTCAGGGATCTTACAGAGGATATAATGCCGATAGTGGAACACTGGAAAACTCTGAATATAGGGTATGATGCGTTGTATACGGGGTATCTCGGATCGTTTGAGCAGATTGACATAGTATCCGACATATTTGATATATACAAAAACAAGGATACCGTAATATTGGTAGATCCTGTAATGGCGGATAACGGTAAGCTTTATGCGTCGTTCAGTCCGGATTTTCCCAAAGGAATGGCAAGACTTGCTTCCAAGGCCGATGCGGTTGTTCCCAATATTACCGAAGCCTGTTTTATGCTGGATAAGAAATATAAAGAAGGACCGTATGATGAACAATACATCAGGGATTTGTTATTGGGTCTTGCAGACATGGGTCCCGATAAAGTGGTTCTGACAGGTGTCTATTATAATGAAAAGGAACTGGGTGCGGCTACATATGATAAGACCATTGATCAATTCGGATTCTATAAAAGAGAGCGTATAGAGGGATATTATCACGGAACCGGTGATGTTTTCGGCAGCGCATTGTTGGCAGCAATGATTAAAGGAAAGAACCTGCTGGATTCCGCAACGGTAGCAGTGGATTTTACGGTAGAAAGTCTTATCCGTTCATATAAAGAAAAAACCGACATACGGTTCGGTGTAAACTTTGAAGCAGGTCTTGAAAAACTGGCAAAAGTATTAAAATAAGAAGTCGTTTATATTACTTATCACTGTCATAAAAAGTAATCATTACCGTTGTACCTTCACCCGGAGCACTTATTAAATCAATATCCGCTTTATGTAATGCTGCGGCATGTTTTACGATGGATAAACCCAGTCCCGTTCCGCCCGTGTCTTTTGAATGGCTTTTGTCCACTCTGTAGAAGCGTTCAAATATTCTGGGCTGATGTTCCGGCGGAATACCAATGCCGTTATCTTTAACGGAAAGAATGATTTCATCTTCTTCTTTTGCTAAGGAAATATCAACATGCCCTTTAGGATTATTGTAGATTATGGCATTATCAATCAGATTGTACAGCATTTCATAAAGTATCGGAGCATAACCGTTTATATACACATCTTTCAAATGTGTGTTTATCGCTACATTCTTATGTTGCGCTATCGGTGTCAAATCATTAACAACAGAGGAACAAATCTTTTTCAGGCTGACGTACTCAAATTCCTTCTCCAGATCCGATTCATCCAGTCGGGATAACTTCATAATATCTTCAATAACCTGAAGCAGTCTTATAGCCTCGGTGTGTATCATTTCCGCAAAACGGGGCACATCCTCTTTTTTTGCAATCTTTTTCGATATGAGTTCGGCATAACCGGATATGGAAGTAAGAGGTGTCTTCAGCTCATGCGAGACATTGCCGGAAAATTCTTTTCTTCTCTGTTCGGCCTGATCCTTTTCCGTTATATCGGTGATAAACATAAGTGCGGCATGTTTTTCGGGATTTTCCTTTACCGGACTTGCCGAAAGCTGATATACCAATCCGTTTTTTTCGAATTTTGTCGTCATCGGTTTTCCGTCAAGTGCAGAGCGAACCGCTTTGATATAATCGAGGTCTCTGCAACCTTCCATGAAGAATTGCTGTATACTTATGCCGAGTATTTCTTTGGCGCTTTTATTTGCACCGGTTATATATCCTTTTTCGGAAAACACCACGATTCCTTCGGACATATTATTGGATATGAAAGCAAAATTAATGCGGGCTTTGGACATTTCCTGCACATTTTTCATTAATTCGGTTTTCTGTTTATCCAATCTTAAGAGCAAAGGAGATAACTCATCATAAGTTTTGTTTGATAACGGATTATCCAGATCCAGAGTATTAATAGGTTTGACAATGGACTTTGTCAACAGTCTTGCTATGATTACAGACAGTGATATGAAAGTAATGAATATGATGATAATCCATATCGCGGAGCCTATCATTATTCCTAAAATGCTTTTGGTTGTAGCGGCAATACGTAAAATGTTACCGTTTCCCAACTTCAACGCATAATAGTATATGCTTTCTCCCAATGTATCGGAATATCGGGTAATCTCACCGGACCCGTTTTGTAAAGCTTCTATTACCTCCGGTCTGTCCGAGTGATTATCCAAATCCGAGGCCTGGGCTAAATTGTCATAAAGAACGGTCCCGTTATTCTTTATATATGTTATTCTGTTGGAACTGTTAAGCCCCACTTTGTTAAGATACGAGTACATGTCGGGAGAATCATCGTCATACGTTTTCAGAGCATCCGAAACATAAAAAGATTCGTTTTTAACCTCGCGCTTTATGCTGTCGAAAGTGTTATTGTACATTATCCAGGAGATAAGGACAAAGGTAAGTATCATGGTCAGCAACGAGGTCAGGAAGATGCTTATGAAAACCCGTCTTCTCATGCATTGCCTCCGATAATATATCCTACGCCTCGTATTGTTTTTATAATATCCCCGTATTTTCCTAATTTTTTCCTCAGTGTCCGTATATGTACGTCAATTGTCCTTGTTTCGCCGGGATAATCATAACCCCATACTCTCTCCAGCAGAGAATCACGTGTCAGGACTATTCCCTGATTAGCCATAAGTTCATATAAAAGTCTGAACTCTTTGAGAGTCAGAACCACAGGTTCCGAATCCAATGTAACAGTATGGTTCTTGCTGTTTATGCGCACTCCTTCATATACATAAGTATCGGTCTCACTGTCGGTATCATCTTTTCTGGATACTCTTCGTAAAAGGGCTTTTACTCTGGATACCAGTTCCATTATACCGAAGGGTTTGGATATGTAATCATCGGCGCCGCTGTCCAGTCCGATTATCTTGTCATACTCGGTACCTTTTGCAGTTACCATTATTATCGGGATATGCGCCGTTTCTTTTGAAGAACGTAATTTTTTCAGTATCTCCAATCCGCTCTCCCCGGGTAACATAATGTCCAACAGTATAAGCTCCGGTTTATTTACCGATATTTTACTGTACAACATTTTTGCATTATCCATGCCCTCTGCTTCAAAACCCGTGTTGTTAAGGGTATATACTACAAGTTCCCGTATACTGCTGTCATCTTCCACAAAATAAATCATTTTTACAGTTCCACATGTATGCCGGTAATGGAGAAAGCGACCCATCCGGCAATATTTGTTGCGTGGTCTCCTATTCTTTCCAAGTATTTAGCTATCATTATTATATCAACCGCCTGTTCTCCGTGTCTCTTGTCTTTTGATATAAGATCGACAATGCCGGTTCTGACTTTAACAAAAAGGTCATCTACCACATCATCGTAAGCTATTACTTTATTGGCAAGTTCAAGATCCTTCTTAACAAATGCGTTTATGCTTTCCGAAACCATTTTTATGGTTGCCTCAGCCATATCGGCTATATGTACTCTGTCCTTGCTTTTAGACAGATTGGCAAAAGTAACTATCTCGGCAATGTCTCCGGCCTGTACTCCGATTCTGTCCATGTCCGTTATCATTTTAAGTATTGAGGATATCTGACGTAAATCTCTTGCAACGGGTTGTTGCTGAAGAAGCAGTTTCAGGCACATTGCTTCTATATCCTTTTCAGCCTGATTTATATCCTTAACCGATTCCATTACTTTTTTTGCAAGAGGAATATTATTCTCAAGTAAAGCCTTTATAGCCGTTGCAATGGCTTTCTCACATAATGCACCCATCTCTATAAGGCTGTTATTTAATATTTCTAACTGCATATCAAATTTACTGCGCATCATCCGAACCTCCCTGTTATGTAGTTTTCAGTACGCACATCAGCCGGGTTTGAGAATAAAATTCCCGTATCGTTCATTTCTATTACCTCACCGAGAAGGAAAAATGCCGTCTTATCGGATATTCTGGTTGCCTGTTGCATGTTGTGTGTGACTACTATAATAGTATATCTGTTTTTTAATTCCAGTACAAGGTCCTCGATTTTAGATGTGGAGATGGGGTCCAATGCACTTGTAGGTTCGTCCATCAGCAGAACATCCGGCTCCACGGCCAATGCACGTGCAATACACAGTCTCTGTTGCTGACCGCCCGAGAGTTCCAATGCATTTCTTTTCAGACGGTCTTTTACTTCATCAAAAATAGCCGCATCGGTCAGGGATTTTTCCACTATCTCGTCCAGCTTTATCTTGGCTTTTACTCCGTGTGTCCTCGGTCCGTACGCGATATTATCATATACGCTCATGGGGAAAGGATTGGGTTTCTGGAACACCATACCCACTCTTTTTCTCAGCAGATTGACATCAATATCTCCGTATATGTCCACTCCGTCCAACAATACCTTGCCTTGTATTCTGCAGCCGGCTATAAGGTCATTCATCCTGTTGAGCGTTTTAAGCAATGTAGTCTTACCGCATCCCGAAGGCCCTATAAAAGCGGTTATTTCATTCATCGGTATAGACATATTCACTTTTTTCAAAGCCTGAAATGTATCATAAAAAAGATCAAGATTTTCTATTACGAATTTATCCATTCAATTTTCCTTTCGTAAACTTCTTTGCTAAATAAGCGGACAATGCGTTTAGTAACGATACGGTAACTACCAATATTACCGCCGTAGCATATGCCGACTCGGTATTCATTCCCTCCGACCATAAAGCATACAGATGCACCGCTAAAGTTCTTCCCGAACCCATCAGGTTCTTGGGTATATGCGCTACCGTTCCGGATGTGTAGATAAGAACAGCGGTTTCACCTACAATTCTTCCTATCGACAGTATTATTCCGGCAAGTATACCCGGCATTGCGGCGGGCAACACTATTCTGAATACTGTCCGAAGCTTTCCCGCTCCCAATCCGAAACTGCCTTCTCTGAATGTGTCCGGAACACTTTTTAAGGCTTCTTCGGTGGAACGCATTATTACGGGCAGTATCATTATTGCCAGAGAAAAAGCTCCTGCCAGCATGGAATATCCCCAACCGAAACCCGAAGCGGAAGAGACAAAAAGCAGATAACCGAACAACCCGAATACTATAGAGGGAATTCCCGATAAAGTTTCGGTGGTTAATCGGATAAGTTTTACAGCTTTACTGTCACGATTGGCATACTCAACAAGATATATACCGGAGAATATCCCCATAGGTGCCGCTATAATGAGTGCGACAGCAGTCATAGTTACAGTGTTTACAAGAGCAGGGAACAGCGACACATTCTCCGATGTGTATTTGAATGCGAACAGGTCCCACGACAAATGCGAAACGCCTTTAATTAAAATATATATTAAAATACCTACAACCGTCGTTATTGTAACACCGGCTGAGACATATACTATACTTTTTAAGAAAACAGATTGTCTCTTTGCAGCTTTCATGATTTAATTCCTTTCTTTATAATAGAGAAAAGTAAGTTAATAATCAATATAAAAACAAAGAGAACTACTGCCGTGGAGATAAGAGATTCTCTATGCAGATCGGCTGCATATCCCATCTCCAACACAATGTTTGCAGTAAGTGTTCTTAAGCCTTTTAACACACCTGACGGCATTACCGGCTGGTTGCCTGCAACCATTACGACTGCCATTGTTTCGCCTACGGCTCGGCCCATGCCCAATATTACACTGGACAGGATTCCCGATTTGGCAGCCGGAAGCAAGGAATAAAACACACTTCGCTCGTGGCTTGCACCTAAGGCCAATGAACCTTCGTAATAGCTGTCGGGTACTGCTCTTATGGACGCTTCAGACATGCCGATTATTGTAGGAAGTATCATGATACCAAGGACGACGGAAGCAGCCAACATACTGGTTCCGCTGACATTGAAAGTATTCCTAATAAACGGCACAATGACCATAAGCCCGAAAAAGCCGTATACCACGGAGGGTATACCTGCCAGCAGGTTTATAATCGGCTTAACGATTTTATATAACTTTGGCGGACAGAACCGCGCCAAGAATACTGCCGATAAAATTCCGACCGGAACGCCTATCACCAGCGCTCCGGCAGTAACATAAAGGCTCCCTATAATCATTGGAAATACTCCGTATATATCATTTCCGGGTCTCCATGTTCTACCCAAAAGAAATTCGGCAAACCCTATTTTCCTCATTGCCGGAAGCCCGTTGGCAAACAGGAATATACATATAAGTATTACCGCAACGACAGACATGAAGGCGCTTACAAAGAAGATCGCCTTCATGATGTTTTCTTTTACACTTTTACTTTTTTTACTACTCAAAACGTCAATTTCCAATCTCTGACCACTTGGTTATTTCGCCGATGTAAATCTTGGTTACTTCTTCAGCTTTCATACCTACTGTAGGATTCTCATTATTAACTATAACCGCTATTCCGTCAATAGCTATTACGGTAGGTTTTACCCCTTTTTCAATTTCACTGTCTTTAAGAGCTCTTGAAGCCATTCCGATATCACAGATTCCGTCAATAGCACTGTTAACTCCTGTTGTGGAATCCGACTGGTTAATCTCTACAACAGCATTGGGATTAAGCTTAATGTATGCTTCTTTAAGTTTTTCCATAACCGGTGTTACCGATGAGGAGCCTGCTACGGTTACTTTACCCGAAGGCTTCTTGCCTGCAAATGCTTCGCCCGATACTGCGGGAATATATCCGGATTTCTCCACAACTGCCTGTCCTTCTTTGGACAATATGAAGTTAACGAAGTCCTTTGCAACATCGGATAATCCGTCTTTGGTAGCAATATTGAAAGGACGGGAAACTTTATATGTTCCGTTTTTGATATTTGCAACTGAGGCAGCAACCCCGTCAATCTCCAAAGCCTTAACCGTATCGTTCAGTGAACCTAAGGAAATATATCCTATGGCATATTTGTTCTGGGCTACGGAAGTCAATACTACTCCGGTGCTGGAGTTTATGTCCGCAGTGGATATTGTGTGATCCACTTTTTTGCCGTTGGCATCTTTCTTCTCAATCTTAAACAGTTCAATGAAAGCGCCTCTGGTGCCCGAACCTTCTTCACGAGCTATAACGGTTATAGCCGTTTTGTTATCAAACCCTTTCTGAGCACATCCGCCAAGCATGGCAAGCAACAGAACCAGGCTTATAACTATTGTTATTGTTTTTTTCATTCTTTGTTCCTCCCATTTAATTTTACAATAATTTGTTTTCTTTTTCATACCTAAAGAATACATTGTCGATGTAAAGAGTGTGGACATTGATAGGTAAAAACAATGTAAAATTGAAAATTGAAATATTAAATTATGTAAAGTAGGAAATTTTACCGAAAGGAGAAAAAGTCAGCAATATTTGTAGTTTTTTCTAACAATGAGAAAAAGATATGTAAAATTTGGATTTTTCTTTAAAATGAGAAAAAACTATTGAGAGGTATTGTTAATATCGGACATTTTCTTAACGATATTTCCGTTTTTTATCAATAGAAGAAACAAATAATGTATATGATTTGAAACAGCCGTTCGTGTTGACACATAAAGGGAGGGAGTGATAAAATATTTTCTTGAAGAGAGCTCGTATATGTTGCAAAAAACGGTCTGCAACGTTTCTACCGGGACACCTTAGACCCGACTATGAGTGGCTTATTCCATTGCGTTGTTTTTTATGGTGCAGTCACTACGAGACTGCATTTTTATTGGGAGGATTAAATGAAAGTATTGGTACTGATGGGAAGCGACAGCGACTGTAAAACGGTAGAACCCGGTCTTAAATTTCTGGAGGAATATAATATTGAATATAGTGTAAGGGTATGTTCCGCGCACCGCACACCCGATATGGCCAAGCAACTGGCTGTAAATGCCAAAAGTAAAGGTTTTAAAGTCATAATAGCGGCTGCCGGAAAAGCGGCCCATTTAGCGGGAGTCATAGCCGCACATACCGTGTTGCCGGTTATAGGGATTCCCGTTAAGACAAGCGATTTAGGAGGCATGGATTCACTCCTTTCAACGGTGCAGATGCCTGCGGGAGTACCGGTTGCCACGGTGGCGATTGACGGCGGAAAGAATGCAGCAATATTGGCAGCCGAGATACTGGCCCTGAACAATGAAGAATTAAGCAATAAATTGCAACAGTTCAAAAAAGAATTGGAACAAAAGGTAATGCAAGCGGACAGGGAGATAAACAACAAGTAATATGAGCGGAGTTTTCGGAGTATATTCAAAAGATAAATCGGTTAACATAGCGGAGAAAATATATTACGGACTGTATGCCCTCCAACACAGAGGACAGCAGAGTGCCGGTATAGCGGTCAGAGATAAAGATTTAATAGAGTGGCATAAAGATAAAGGTCTTGTTCCCGAGGTTTTTAAAGGTCCGGATCTGGATAAACTGCCGGGGGATGCCGGAATAGGTCATGTGCGGTATTCCTCGTCCGGCGATGTATCCAAAGGAAATATCGAGCCGTTGGTACTGAAGTATATAAGCGGATATATGGCCATAGCAAAGAACGGCAATATTATTAATGCAAATCACTTAAGAGGAAAGCTGGAAGCCGACGGATGTATGTTCCATACCACCAATGATACCGAAGTACTGGCGGCACTTCTGACCAAGTTCCGCATAAGCAGCGAACATATAGAGGATTCGGTGGAGCAGATGGTGAAATATATTCAGGGTTCCTACTCCATTGTCATGATTACCCCCAGATTCCTTATAGGTCTTCGGGATCCTCTGGGCATAATGCCTCTTTGTATAGGCAAGATTAACGGTGCAACATATGTCATTTCCAGCGAATCGGCCGCTATAGATGCGGTTGACGGGGAATTTATAAGAGATGTGGAGCCGGGAGAGCTGGTACTGATAGATTCCGACGGTATTCAGTCAAGAAGGTTGTTTGACTGCAAAAAGAGCAGTTTATGTATATTCGAGCATGTATATTTTGCTCGGCCGGACAGCATTGTTGACGGGGCATCGACACATGACGCAAGGGTAAATGCCGGAAGGATTCTGGCAAAAGAACATCCCGTACAGGCGGATGTGGTAATAGGAATTCCCGACGGCGGAACCGATATGGCATACGGGTTTGCACAGGAAAGTAATATAGTTGCACCTGCAGGTCTGTTAAGGAATAAATATGTGGGCAGGGCGTTTATAGCACCCAATCAGAATGCCAGAGAAATAGCTGTAAAGATAAAATTCAACCCGGTCAAGACCGAGGTCAAAGGTAAAAGAGTGGTACTCATTGATGATTCCATAGTCAGAGGAACCACAACCAAGACACTTGTCAGAATGCTGAGGGAAGCGGGAGCTAAAGAAGTTCACTTAAGGATAGGCTCTCCTCCATACAAGTTCCCTTGCTATTTCGGAGTGGACACTTCCAGCAGAGGACAGTTGCTGGCCAGCAAGAATGATAAAGAGGCAATATGCAAATGGATAGGTGCCGACAGCCTGGAGTACATCAGTTATGAAGGAATTATCAAAGCACCTGTCAATTCCAAAGTGGATTTTTGTACTTCCTGTTTTACAGGAGTCTATCCCGTGGATGTACCTAAAGAGTTTTAGGAGGATAAGTGCTGTGAAAGATGCATACAAAGAAGCGGGAGTGGATGTTCAAGCAGGTTACGAGTCTGTGGCTTTAATTAAAAAGCATATTCAAAGAACGGTAACCGAAGGGGTGCTGGGCGGAATAGGAAGTTTTTCCGGATTATTCCAAATAAACTTGAATAAATATCCTACCCCGGTATTGGTTTCGGGAACCGACGGAGTGGGTACCAAACTGAAACTTGCTCATTCCATGAAAGTTCATGACACGATAGGGATAGATGCGGTGGCAATGTGCGTCAACGATGTACTGTGTCAGGGAGCCGACCCGCTATTCTTTTTAGATTATATTGCATGCGGCAAGAATTATCCCGATATAATTGAAAAGATAGTAAAAGGTGTTGCCGAAGGATGTATACAGGCAGAATGTGCTCTGGTAGGAGGAGAAACGGCCGAGATGCCCGGCTTCTATAAACAAGACGAATACGATATAGCGGGATTTTGTGTCGGAGCGGTCAACAAGCCTGATATAATTGACGGATCGTTGATAGAAGAAGGCGATGTGCTTTTGGGATTGGCATCAACGGGAGTGCACAGCAACGGTTTTTCCTTAGTACGTAAGATATTCGGAGAGGATGCAAAAAGCTTAAGCAAAGTATATCCCGGATATGAAGCAACCATAGGTGAGGTGCTTCTTACACCTACAAAGATATATGTAAAAGATATTAAAAAAATAAGGGCCGTTGCTAAAATAAAGGGAATGAGCCATATTACCGGAGGAGGATTTGTGGAAAACATACCGAGGATGTTTAAAGACAACAATTTAACTCCCGTAATTAACAAGGGCAGCTGGGCGGTGTTACCCGTATTTGACCTCATAATGAAGCAAGGGAATATAACCGAAGATAATATGTACCGTACTTTCAATATGGGTATAGGAACGGTAATAGCGGTAAGCAAAGAAGATGCGAAGAAAATACAAAAACAGTTTAAGAACGAAATATACGAGATAGGATATGTGGCTTTAGCCGGGGATGTCAAAAAGTTAAAAGATATTGAGGAAAATATATATATAAAGGAAAGATAATATGATTAGAAGAGCATTGATAAGTGTAAGCGACAAAAGCGGAATTGCGGAATTTGCAAAGAGATTGAGTGATATGGGTGTGGAAATAATTTCCACCGGCGGCACTTCAAAAGTACTTAGCGAAAACGGAATAAAGGTTATTCCCATTGAAAGCATAACCGGCTTTAAGGAATGTCTGGACGGAAGAGTAAAGACGCTGCACCCCAATATACATGCGGGTCTGTTAGCTATAAGAGATAAAAAAGACCATATGGATACATTGGAGAGTCTGGATATCACCCCTATAGATATGTTGGTTATTAATCTCTATCCTTTCAAAAAGACCGTACAGAAAAGCAATGTTACCAAAGAAGAGGCTATTGAGAATATTGATATAGGCGGACCGGCAATGTTGAGAAGCGGTGCCAAGAATCATGCAACGGTCACGGTTATTACTGATCCTTCTGATTATGAAAGTGTATTAAATGAATTGGAACAAAACGGCAAAGTATCTTATGAGACCAATTTTAGACTTGCAATAAAGGTATTTGAACACACCGCTAATTACGATGCAATGATAGCCGACCATTTCAACAAGCTTACAGGAGATTACAGCTTAAAGAATACTTTTACCGTTACTTATGAGAAGCTTCAGGAAATGAGATACGGAGAGAATCCTCACCAGAAAGCCGCCTTCTATAAAGAACCCGCAATAACAAAGGGAACCATCTGCGATGCGGTGCAACTGCACGGCAAAGAACTATCATATAACAACATAAATGATGCCGACGGTGCATTGTCCATGCTCAAAGAGTTTCCCGACAAACCTGCATGTGTGGCGGTAAAGCATGCTAACCCCTGCGGTGTGGGAGTGGGCAAAAATGTATTTGAAGCATACAAAAAAGCGTATGATTCCGATCCGGTTTCCATATTCGGAGGAATAGTCGCATTCAACAGAACGGTGGATGTAGTAACTGCCGAAAAGCTCAATGAGATATTTTTGGAAATAGTTATTGCACCCGATTACAAAGATGAAGCTCTTACATTATTAATGAAAAAGAAGAATTTAAGAATTCTTAGATTGGATAACATAACATATAACAATGAAAACGAATATATTATGAAGAAAGTAAGCGGGGGAATGCTTGTACAAAGCAAAGATAATTGCGTTGTAAACCCGGAGGATATTAAAGTCGTGACCGTAAAACAGCCTACCGAACAGCAGTTGAAAGATGCCGTTTTCGGAATGACTGTATGCAAGCATGTCAAATCCAATGCGATAGTACTTGTAAAAGACTTAGCTTCGATAGGAATAGGTCCCGGACAGATGAGCAGGATAGGAGCGGCCAAGATAGCCATATCCTTGGCGGGAGAAAGGGCTAAAGGCAGCGTCATGGCATCGGATGCGTTTTTCCCGTTTGACGACTGTGTCATAGCGGCCAAAGAAGCGGGCGTGGAATGCATAATACAACCCGGAGGATCGTTAGCCGATAAGGACGTAATTGCTAAAGCGGACCAATTTGGTATCTGTATGATATTCACGGGAATAAGGCACTTTTTACACTGAGAAAGGTAAAAGATGAAGGTACTGGTAATAGGGGGAGGCGGCAGAGAACATGCCGTAGTAAAAAAACTTTCCGAGAGTCCGAAAATTAAAAAGATATATTGTGCTCCGGGTAATGCCGGAATGGGAAAAATAGCGCAATGCGTCAACATAAAGGCTACCGATATAGACGGTATACTGGATTTTCTTAAAGACAACCCTGTGGACCTGGTTGTGGTCACTCCCGATGACCCGTTAGCTTTGGGACTTGTGGATAAACTGAACGAAAGAAATATACGTGCGTTCGGACCGGTAGCTAAAGCGGCTGAAATAGAAAGCAGTAAAGCTTTTGCCAAAAACCTTATGAAGAAATACGGTATACCTACGGGTGCTTTTGAAGTTTTCGATAACCCCGAAAAAGCTTTGCAATATGTTAAAAACAGGCAATACCCTCTGGTTATAAAAGCGTCGGGACTGGCGCTGGGTAAAGGTGTGATAATTGTTGAAAATTATCGGCAGGCAGAGGAAACCATAAACCAAATGATGATAAACGATATGTTCGGCTCATCCGGCCACACCGTTATAATCGAAGAGTTTTTACAGGGACCGGAAGTTACCGTACTGGCATTCACCGACGGTAAAACCATAAAGACCATGCCGTCGTGTCAGGATCATAAAAGAGTATTTGATAACGACAAAGGTCCCAATACCGGCGGAATGGGCGCTTTCAGTCCCAGCAAGCATTACACAAAAGAGACAGAAGAATACTGCATTAACAACATATTTTATCCGACAATAAGAGCCATGAAGAAAGAAGGTCGCAACTTCAAAGGCGTAATATATTTCCAGATGATGCTTACAAAAGACGGGCCCAAGGTAATTGAGTATAATGCCAGGTTCGGAGACCCCGAAACACAAGTACTTCTGCCGTTACTGAAAACCGATCTTCTTGATATATTCAATGCGATAACAGATGAAAGGTTAGACAAGACTGACATTCAATGGGAGAACAGTGCCGGTGCCACGGTGGTTCTTGCAAGCGGCGGATATCCCAAAGAATATACCAAAGGTTACCCGATATCCGGTTTGGAGCAGGTGCAGAAGCAGGAAATAACCGTTTATCATATGGGAACAGCCATAAAAGACGGGGAATATGTTACCAACGGAGGAAGAGTCCTTTCATTAACTGCAAAAGGAGATACTGTTGAACAAGCGGTCGCAAGAGTATACAATAATATCAATAAAGTATGCTTTAAAGACATGCATTACAGGAAAGATATAGGCAGAAAATGAAACTGGGAATCTTAGGAGCAACATTTGATCCGGTACATAAGGCTCACATCCTGATGGCGAAATACGCACTGGATTATTGTGAGTATGTGCTCTTGACACCCTGTACAAAGCCGCCTCATAAAGATAATGCCGGTATAACCGATGACAATATCCGATATACGATGCTATGTCTGGCATTGGACGGTTATGAAAAACTCATAGCTTCGGACATGGAACTTAAAAGAGCAACAACCACATACACGATAGATACATTGAGACAGGTCAAAGAGTTATATCCGGTTTTTGACGAAATAATATATATCATAGGAGCGGACACCCTGTTTCAGCTTAAGACATGGAGAGAATATGAGGAAGTGTTCAAACTCTGCACGTTTTTGGTATTCGGAAGATCGGGCTTTACCGAAGAGCAGATAACCGAACAGATTGAAATATTCAAAAAAGATTACGGTGCCGACATTATATTCGACATAAGAAGCATATCGGAAATATCCTCTACCGCAATACGTAAAGGGATAGCGGAGCAGGACAACTCGATAGAGTGGATGCTGGACAAAAAAGTGTACAGGTATATAAAAGAAAATGGGATATATAAGTGAAGAGGCAAGGCTGGATATAGTAAAAAGGTATAGCCCCGAAAGATATGAGCATGTAAAGAATGTTGTCGAATTGGCAGATCATCTTGCAAGATTACACCGGGCGGACAGCGAAAAAGTATATGCGGCGGCACTTTTGCATGATATTGCCAAAGACATGAAAACAGAAGATATGGCAGCAATAATCGAAGCTGCCGGTATTTTTATTGACAAGCAATATCATACCGGTAATATACTGCACGGTCCCTGTGCCGCGGTAATAGCAAAAAAAGAATACAACATAGAGGATGAAGAGATTCTTAATGCCATTTATTATCACTCGTTCGGACGGGCGGGGATGGGACTTACCGAAAAAATAGTATTTATTGCCGATGCTGCGGAAAAAGGAAGAACATACAAAAATGTGACTAAAATACGCAAATTAATGTACAATAAACTTGATGAGGCGGTGGAACTGAGCCTTGACGGGACGGTATATCATGTACTTTCCAAAGGAGAAGTTCTCTATCCCGTAACAGCTGCCGCTTTGGAGTATTTCAAAGAGCAAAGGATTAAAGATTAATGTATACGGGTATTTTCAAAAACGCATACAAGGTTATAAAAACCGAGGAAGGATATTTTCCCGTTCGGTTTACCGATAAGCAGCTGGAATACTATAAAAACCTTTCCAAGGCAACGGAAGACCGGTCGCTGTGTACAGCCGGTATATGTATGGATTTTTATACCGATGCCGAGTGTATAACCTTTTCCTACAGAGCCGACCATTTTTCCAGAAGATATGTGGGATTTGATTTTTACGAAAACGGTATATTTAAAAGACACATAGAAGAAGCATTGGATACAAAGCAGTCTACTTTAACTTATCCGTTAACGGAAAAAGCGATAAAGAGAGTGACCGTGTATGTACCTAATCTGAGCAGAATAAGGGTGTATGATTTGGATATAGGTAATTTTCAATGCATTAAAGAGCAACCCTCTCAAAAACTTCTTTTCCTGGGAGATTCCATTACTCAGGGCATGGTAGCTTTGAGTCCTTCGTTGGCTTTTCCCACACAGGTTGCAAGGGCCTTGAATGCACAGAGTCTGAACAGGGGTGTCGGTTCGGCGAAGTTTGATGTGGATTCTTTGGATGAACAGGACAAATATGATCCCGACAGTATTTTTATTGCATACGGCATCAATGATATCTATCAATTAAAAGATATGGCGGAACTGGAAAATGTACTGAAAACAGCCGACAAGTATTTATACAAGCTTAAGAATATCTACAAGCATGCAAAAGTATATATTATTACTCCGATATGGTGTTTAAGATACGATGAAGACCAATCATTTAAGGAAATGTTTGATGAGTATCAAAAAGAATTAACGACATTAGCAAAGAAATACGGTTTTATTCCCGTAAACGGCTTGGCTCTTATGCCGCATGACACCAAATATCATCAGGACCATACGGTTCATCCCGCAGATTCGGGATTTAATCATATTGCGGAAAATCTTCTTAAAATAATCGGGAGGTAAGATATGTGGGCACAGAATAATGCAAAGAGATGGGTGATTATGTCTATAATCTTTATGCTTATCGGAATAGCGATGATTATAGCGGGAGCGGTTATAGGCGAAATGAATTACTACTGGATGATTTATGTCGGAGCTATATTATTCCTTACTTTCTTTATATGCTTTTTTATGTTTATCCGGCAGGCGAGAAATCTGGACAGCATGCTGAAAGGAACGGGTTTATTAGCCCATTGGAGATTTAAAGAGAATGAAAGACTGCAAAGAGCGGCGGAAGAGTTCCTGCAAAGAAAAACCTCCAACAAAGTAATGCTGCTGGTAATAATTGCGTTTGTTGTGATAATAGGAGGATTATTTGCAATATTCGGTTTCGGCAACAGTAAGGATGCCATATTCTTCATTGTAGTATTGCTGGGTATTCAGATATTGATATCTTTAGCGGCTATTTTAATACCCAGGGCTCGGTATAACAAGATGAAAGAGGCTGCTCCGGAAGTGTTAATAAGTCCGTTCGGTGCATGGATTATGGGTGAGTATTTTCAGTGGAAAGCACCTTTAACAAGAATCACATCTGTACAGTTTGCCAAAGACCGTGAAGACAACTATACCATAACGGTTAATTTTACAATATGGCAGCGATTCGGACCTCAAAAGCTCCAGTGCCGGATACCCGTTCCCAAAGATACCGTAACGGAAGCCGAGACTATTGCATCGGATATCGCTAAAATTAATAAAGTACGGTTTTTAAACGAAACAAAATAACCTATTTTATATCCGCACCGCATATATCGGTATACTTGATGACTTTTGAACCTGTTTCTTCAGTCAATACTATTACCTTTTCTTTTTTTATCGGATCTGTTTCACCGCTTGCGGAAACAATATATATTTCCACTTGCTTGCCTTTAGGTAACATGGCTACCATGTTATTGAAAGGGGGTGCGGGGAAGCCTGCCCACATAGGCGCTGCCAGTATAATTTTTTCATAACCCGACAAATCCAAGTCTATAGGCAAAATATCCGTAGGTTGCTGTTGTAGTGCCTTAGGGCATTCGGTAAAAAGATTTGATAAAAAACACTTTCTTTTGACTGTCTGCACTTCCAGGATATCGGCGGAAAGTTCCGCTGCCATATTTTCGCAGTACTTTTTTGTTTTACCGCTGTATGAGTAATATATTATTACCGTTTTCATAATTAACACCTCCTATCTCATAAATATATTTTATATCGGAAATGTAAAAGAACAATTAAATCACTGTATAAAGTTGAAGAAGGTAAGAAATGTATCGGCACCTATTGCCATTGCTATATACCAGCTTATAACGGCCAGAGGTATGGCGGTAATAACATCGATAATTACATGCTGTTTTACAAATACCGTTGATACTATAACGAGTAGTGAAAATATAATAATTATCAGTTTTAAAAATAACGGAAGACCGGTCGCATAAAGTGCCGATAATATAAAAAGCGTGGATAGAGAACAGTGCAAAGAAGGCAGACAGCTCAGTATTTTCTTATCATGCGAGTAAATGAATCTTACTACTTTAACGGAAAAAGAATCTCCTTCGGGTTCGGGTCTGATGAAAGTTGTGGGATATACCAGATATATTATTCCGCTAGTTATATCCACTATAAGTAAAGACATTACATACAGAGCATATGTTTGCAGGGAATAAAAGTATAGAACAAACTGTATTGTGAACAAAAGAACAAACCAGATAACATACGGGAAAATGAAAACCGGTATAAACGGTATCTTATCATCCAGTTTACTTCCCAGCATATGAGGTTTTTTAACAAGAAACTGAGTGCCCCAGTATACCATCGACTGAATTATAAATATTCCTATAAATATCAATGTTACTTTCAGTAATTCGTTGATTGTACTTTCCTCCCGGTTTTATCCTGTATGCATAATAATGCTTTTATTGATAATATGCAATGTTTTCGGATAGTTTTAATATTCTTAATAATGCCGAATATTCATTTTTCCATTTATAACTTACTCTTTATGATATAATCAAAACATACAAGGAGGTAATATTGGATACTGAAAATTTTAAGAATGAAATTGTTGAGGTACTGAAAGAAAAAAAAGCAAAGGATTTGATATCCATAGAGGTAAGAGATGTAACTACACTGACAGACTATTTTGTAATATGTACGGGAACTTCCGACCGTCATCGTAAATCCATGGCCGATGATGTGCAAGAGAAGGCGGAAGCGTTGGGAATGACGGTTTCCATGCCTGTGGAAGGGTATAACCAAGCTAAATGGATACTTATAGACTGTATGGATGTAGTGGTAAATATATTTGAAAAAGAAACCAGAAGCAGGTATAACCTCGAGAAACTCTGGAGTGACGGGGTTTTAGAAGAAATACGAGAAAATAATAACAAAGAGGTGTTGTCTTCCACAGAGAATTCAGCTGTGTAATCACATAAATAGAGACGTCAAGCGTTAACAAACTGATTAACAGTAATAGACGAAAAGCTGTGGACTGAGTCACCTCGTACCAGTTAAAGCTGTAGAGGAAAAGATACAAATCCACAGCACCTAAACTAAATATACCAAAGATGGTAAGGAATTACCCGGAAGAGACCGGGAGAAAGGAAAATCCAATCACCATCACCGATGATTGGATTATAAGTGAGAAATGATTATTACGGGAATCAGCGATGAAGCGGGCAAACATATTACCACGCAGATTGAAGCGCACAAAAAATTAGGGTGGAATACCTTGGAATTAAGAAATCATAACGGTGTCAATCCTTCCACCACCAAATTCAGTGATCAGGAGTTTGATAATGTAAGGAAAATTATTGAAGAACACAACTTTAAAGTAACTGCATTTTCTTCAGCTATAGGTAACTGGAGCAGGAGCATAAGAGGGGATTTCAATATTGACAAAGAGGATCTGAAAATATCTGCAAAGAGGATGAAGATGCTCAATGTCAGGTATATAAGGATAATGTCCTGGATACCCGATGAAGATGACAAAACATATACGAAGAAAGAAGTAATCAGAAGATGTAAAGAACTTGCAAAGATGGCCGAGGATCTTGATATAGTATTGGCTCATGAAAACTGCACGGGTTGGGGAGGAGAAGCTCCGGAAAATATGCTGGAGCTTAAACAGGAAGTAAACAGCCCCAACTTTGTGCTCCTTTACGACACGGGAAATGTAGTGGCTCACGGTTATGATAAGCCTATGAAGTTTTTTCAAGGACTTAGGGGACATATCGATTATGTTCACATCAAAGATGCGCTTATCGCAAAACCGGGCTTGGAAAATCAGTTCCGCTATGTAGGAGAAGGTGAAGGAAAAGTAAGAGAAATACTGGATATCCTAATTAATGAGGACAAGTATGACGGAGTTATATCCATTGAACCTCATGTAGCCTCTATTGTTCATACAGGCGAGAAACCCGCCGGCGATGAAGAGCTTTTCCGGTCATATATAAAATACGGAAACATGCTTAAAGATATGATTGCATCTGTAAAATGAGTGAAGATAAAAAGAAAAAGATAAGAAGAAGGAATATAAAGCTTATTATAGCATCTGCTATTATTTTAGCCTTACTTATCTTTATCTTAACTGAAAAAGGAAAACAACTGTGGGACTTGTTTCAACTGAATGGTGAACAGTTTAAAGAATACATTGAAAGCAAAGGCAAATGGGGTCCCGCTCTGTTCTTTCTGCTTTCCTACTTACAGGTTGTAATTGCTCCCATACCGGGTCAGATAACATATTTTGTAGGCGGTATGCTGTTCGGTACCTGGGGAGGTTTTGCCGTCAACCATACGGCAACAGTATTGGCATCAATAACCGTTTATTGGTTGGGGAGAGCGTTTGGAGAGCCTCTTACCGAAAAGTTGGCGGGAGGAGGAAAGACAAAAAAGGTTGTGGATTTTGTCAAGAGAAACGGTCCTATATTCTTCCTTTTAGCATTCCTTATTCCGGGATTACCCGATGACCTTTTATGTTATGTTGCCGGGATAGTTATGTTGCCTTTCGGAATATTCCTTTTCTTAGCATTATTTGCAAGAATACCCTCAACTCTATCCTTGGCATTTTTGGGAGACGGTGTTCTCAAATGGACAACGGGACAGATGATATTGGTTATTGTCATAATGCTTGTTCTTATAGGACTTGTAATAATATTCAGAAAACCCATAACCAATTTCCTCAATATGCTCGTAAGAAAAGAAAGCAAAGACGATGATGTGGATATAACGGATATGATGACATAAAGAATATTAAAAAATAGCAGATGACAGAACGCAAAAGACGGGTTATAATATCTAAGCACGGGGTGTAGCGCAGTTTGGTAGCGCGCTTGGTTCGGGACCAAGAAGTCGCAAGTTCAAATCTTGTCACTCCGACCAAAGAGCATCGATGTAATCGGTGCTTTTTAAAAAGACAGAAAAACAGAATGCCATCCATATTATGGCACTCTGACACTTTCCTTTTATAATCTATACGGAATCGACTACTTCGTATTATATAGCTGGATGCAAGGACCTTGCAGTATACAGTTTGTAAAAGTCATTAATGTAATATGGTCCAGCTGTCGCTCAATGCATCATATCTGTAAACCGAACCGTCGGAACTGACACCATAAAGCAATTCGCGGGTAAAAGAATCATCCTTCTTTGTACCGAGCCAGATGTTACGGCATACTACACCACCTGCAAGTTCCGTAGTCTCACCGGTTACCAAGGCGGACATACCGCTTTCCTTTATCATTGTGTTTACATCCGGAACTATATACATAAGGTAGATTACCAGTTCATCGTCATCCATTGTATATTCGGGAATTGCTTCGAGCATATCTGCAGACAAGAAACGATATTCATCCGGTGTTTTTTCGCGTGTTGCATACAAAGGATCTCCGTCTGCCGGCCAAAGGGTTAAGGAAAGACTCCAATCTCTTGCAAATTGTGTAAAGAAAGTTCCTTTGATTGCTGTCGGACGATCTATCTCGCCTTCACCTTCATAAATCCACCATCCTAAAATAAAATTAAACTCAATACAGCCTGCTTGCTTTCCTTGCTTTCCGTCCTCGGCTAAATAAAGCTTATAAGTACCGAAAAAGTTTTCCAGCGGCTGATCTCCCCATCTGAGATCCAAATCCACTCTTTCAAAATCCTCAAAAGTCAAATACAAAGCATCTTTGTCCTCAGGGTCAACGGTATATCGCCATGTTGTATGCAAAAGAGATTGAAAGTTACAAGGGTATTTAAGGTTGTAGCGCAGACCATCTTTGTCTGCGGCATAAATGGTAGTTCTGCTGCCGTCACCATCATTTTCCGAACCGAAGGAAAGCGACGCTATATTCTCCATCCAGGGAATTTTTCCCCAACTGTGAGCTACCTTATCGTATCCCTGTTCTGCTCCGGATACATACCACCAGGGATTTACCGTTACCCATTCCAAGCTGCCGTCCTCCATTAGAAAGACCGCAATCGGTGTAGTAAAGGGTCCATCTCCCCCGAAAGTTTGTGACAAATCGGATATTTCGCCCACACAAGCAGCTGATATCTTTCCTGCTAAGCCGTTTATCTTACAGAAGGCAGTTTGTTTATCTCTATCAAGATTCTCCGGAACATCCGACCAATTCTTCGGATTAATTGCTATACTTGCCTCTCCGTCCTGAATTTTAACAACAGCCATTCCCTTTGTATCCTCATAAAGGTTAAACTTTTCAGGCGGTTCTTCAGTCTGTGTTTCCTGCGAGCCGGGAGTGGGTGTCTGTGTCTGACTTGGTATAGATGTTGTTGGCTGATCGGTTTTTATCGGCTGCTTCTGACAACCGGCTAAAACAATGATACAAACCAACAGGAATAGTAATATTGTTCTTTTCATTTTATGCCTCCATGCTTTAAGTATGTATGTATTTTATTAACTCTCCCATGCGGGAAGCAACATTATTACCAATATGGTATACAAATTCGTATAAAAATTCAAACCACGCATTGTGTGTGGATAGCGACAAGAATAAATCAATCTTGTATTCTAGAATGAGGAGTTATTAAAAAATGAACAGCTGCTGCTAAGTGTCCATTAAATAGGACAGCAAATATACCAATACTTGAAAACTGTCAAATGATGTATTACTATGAAAGCCTAAAGAAACATAATAACAGGGAAGCGAATCTTTAAGATCATGATGTATCGTTCAGAAGTAACAAGTTTTAAGGCAAAAAAGAACTTGCCGGAGCAAGTTTCCCACTCATGTGGAGTCATAATGACGATGTGAATAAATTTTTATTTGAACTCATGGTGTAATCCTGTTTGGTGGTATCCATCAAGATTGAATACAAAATAACATAATATGAAAGGAAAGTCAATATGAAAAAACAGAAAAAGCAATTCGGAGAGTATTACATAGGATTTGATATTGGTACCGATTCAATAGGTTGGGCAGTTACTGATTTGGATTATAATATCCAAAAATTAAATGGCAAAGCCTTATGGGGAATAAGATTGTTTGATGCAGGTAAAACTGCAGAAGAAAGACGATTGCATAGATCTGCCAGAAGAAGAAGGCAGAGGCAGATACAAAGAATTGATCTTCTTAGGGACTTGTTTGCTAAAGAGATAGATAAGGTAGATCCCGGATTCTATTTGAGGCTGGAAGAAAGTAAGTTTTATCCTGACGATAAAAGCATTGAGCAAAAGAATTCACTGTTCAATGACAAGAATTATAAAGACAAAGATTATCTGGCAGAGTTTCCCACTATTTATCATTTGCGTAAAGCACTAATAGAAAACAAAAAAGAGTATGATATAAGGCTTCTTTATTTGGCGATTCACCACATAATAAAATATCGCGGACACTTTCTGTATGAAGGTCAGGATATAAGCAGTGAGGGTGATGTAGGATTATTGTTCAAGCAAGTTAATCAATATCTAAGTGACGAGTATGACACGGAATTCGAATTCAACTCAATTGAAAAAGTAGAAGATATCCTAAAAAATAAGTCACTAAAGAAAAGAGATAAAAAAAAGGAACTTATAGATATCTTATCCACTAAAGAAAAACAACAAGAAAGGATAATTGATTTAATTTGCGGGTATACAGTTAAATTGAGTGAGTTATTCTGTGAAGAGGATTATGCAGATTCAGACCTTGATAAAATTACATTTGCAGACGGTTCATTTGATGAAAAGAAAGATGCTATATCCGATTTGCTTGAAGACAGGATGTATTTAGTAGAAATTCTTAAGGCTATCTATGATTGGGCTTTGCTTGCAGAAATACTTAATGGACGTGAATATATTTCTTATGCAAAAGTTGATGTATATGAAAAGCATAAGAAGGATTTAAAACTATTGAAAGATACTATTCGCAAACACCTTGATAAAGTCACATACAATGAGGTGTTCAGGTCACATAAAGTACAGAATAATTATTGTGCATATAGTGCGAAAGCAAGCACAAAGAAAGAGGAAATTGGTAAAAAATGTACACAAGAGGAGTTTTGCACCTATATAAAAGGTATCTTGAAAAAGATTGATGTAACAGATAATAACCTTGAATACTTGAGAAATGAGGCTGAGAACAACTCACTTCTTCCAAAGCAGGTTACAAAGGATAATAGTGTAATTCCATATCAAATACATTTACATGAGCTGAAGATAATCTTAAGTAATGCTTCAGAGTATTTTGCATTTTTGAAGGAAACCGATGATAAGGGAATATCTGTTTGTGACAAGATAATAAGCATATTCAAATTCAGAATTCCATACTATGTAGGGCCTATTAATACTGCTCATGAAGATGCCGGTTTTTGTTGGGCAGAAAAAAAGGCAAATGAAAAAGTATTTCCATGGAATTTTAGTGAAGTGATAGATGAAGAGAAAAGCGCTGAAAAATTTATAAGAAGAATGACAAACAAATGTACATATATTTATAATGCCGATGTTTTACCTAAAAATTCTCTTTTATACTCTGAATTTCAGGTGCTGAATGAAATTAACAATTTAAAAATAAATGACGAGCCGATATCAAACGATTTGAAGATTAAGATATTCGAAAATTTGTTTATGAAAGAAAAGAAAGTAACTAAAAAGAAGTTAACAAACTATTTGATTGCAAATGGATATATTACGAATGAGTCAAGTATCACAGGAATTGATATTGAGCTTAAAAATTCATTAGCATCGTATATCGACTTCAAAAACATCCTTGGCAATAGAGCAAATGATAGAGATATGGTTGAAAACATAATAAAGTGGATTACACTGTTCGGTGATTCAAAAAGAATGCTAAACGAAAGAATAGAGAAGGAATATGGCAATATTATCAACCAGGAAGAAATAGTGAAATTAAGCAATCTGAAATATAAAGGATGGGGAAGATTATCAAAAGAATTGTTATGTGGTATATATGATGTAGATAAAGAAACCGGTGAGTTACTCAACATCATCAGTATGATGAGAGAAAAGAATGATAACTTAATGCAATTACTAAGCAGTAGATATAGTTATTCGGATAAGATATCTCAGATTAATGCACAATCTATTAAACAAAGTAACGAGATTTCATATGAAATGGTGGATGAACTTCGACTATCGCCAGCTGTTAAAAGAGGCATATGGCAATCTCTTCTAATCTTACAGGAACTCTTAAAAATAATGCAACACTCACCCAAGAAAATATTCATTGAGTTTGCAAGGCAGGAAGAAAAAGTAAAAAAACGCACACTTTCAAGAAAAGAGAGTTTAATAGAACTCTATAAGAACTGTAAAGACCAATATGCCGAATTGGTAAATGATTTGGAAACAAAGACAGATTTTGACTTAAGAAATGATAGACTTTACCTGTATTACACTCAATTAGGAAGATGTATGTATACCGGAGAATCAATTGATTTGTTTACTTTGCTAAGAGATACTACCAGTGAAATATATGATATAGATCACATTTATCCAAGATCAAAAATGAAAGATGACAGTTTGGAAAATAGAGTGCTGGTTAAGAAGACAGCTAATATGCAGAAAGGGGACAATTACCCATTACCAGTTAGTTTTATGCAACAAAAAGCATTGTGGAACCATTTGCATAACTGTAAATTAATAGGAGATAAAAAATATAACAGGCTGACATCCAGGAAAAGTTTAACAGATGATGATTTTGCGAATTTTATAGAAAGACAATTAGTTGAAACCAGACAATCAACTAAAGCTTTTGCTGAATTATTGAAAAATATTATTCCGGAAAGCGATATTGTTTATGTAAAAGCGAATAATGTATCGGAATTTAGAAATAATTTTGAAATAGTTAAAGTAAGGGAGATTAACGATCTTCACCATGCCAAAGATGCTTATTTGAATATTGTAGTAGGCAATGTATATGATGTAAAGTTTACAAGAAATCCAAGAAATTTTATAGTTAACAATAGTGGTAAATATAACTTAAGAGATTTGTTTAAGTATGATGTTAAGAATCAGAATTGTACAGCATGGAAAGGAGGGAAAGAAGGTACAATTTCAACTGTTAAAAAAACAGTGGAAAAGAATAACATACTATTTACAAGGTATGCATATGAGAATAAGGGTGAAATTTCCGATCAGCAAATAATGAGAAAGGGAAAAGGGCAACTACCAATAAAGGCAAGTGATAAACGATTACATAACATTGAAAGATACGGCGGATACAACAAGGCAAGCACTGCATACTTTTTCTTAGTAGAACATGGAATGAAAAAGGAAAGAGTCAGGACTATAGAATTTGTTCCGGTATATCTCGCGGAAGAGATTGAAAAAGACAGTGACAAGTTGTTAAGGTATTGTGAAGAAAATCTGAATCTGGTTAATCCTGATATAAGAATACCCAAAATAAAAATTAATGCTTTAATCTCTTACGATGGATTTTTGATGCACATAAAAGGAAGACAGAATAAACATTTGATATATGCGAATGCACAACAATTGTATATACCAAAAGAATATATCAAATACTTAACAATAATTTACAGAAACAGCGATCAAGTAAAAAGTAAAAAGATAAGTGTTGCAACAGCAGAAAAGGATTTTAGCAATGATATGAATATCGAAATATATGACTTACTCAAAGATAAGTTGGCTAATTCTATTTATTCTAAAAAAATGATTAACCAGGTCAAATATCTTGACAAAGGAAGGCCAACATTTATCACACTCACAAAAATGGAGCAATGTGAGGTTATTAAGAAAATAATTGTACTATTTAAGTGTGTTAGTGGTAACACGGATCTTTCTCTTATTGGTGCTGGTAAGTCTGTTGGTACATTGCTAACAAACAAAAAATTGGATGCAAATATTAGTCTTAAAATAATTAATAAATCAATCACCGGAGTTTTTTCAAAGGAGGTAGACTTAAATAATATATGAGTTGGCGAGTTGTAGTTATTAGCAAAAGAGCAAAGCTTGACTTGCAAATGAACTACCTGGTTGTTAGAAGTGATGAAATAACAAAAATATATATTGGCGAGATTTCAACAATAATGATAGAGAATACAGCGGTATCTTTAACGGTAGCATTGTTATCCGAGTTGACTAAGAGAAAGATAAAAGTTGTATTCTGCGATGAGAAAAGAAATCCATCATCTGAATTAATGCCATATTACGGAAGTCATGATACAAGCTCCAAAATACGAAATCAAATAGCTTGGGATAAGGGAGTCTGTGATATTGTATGGACAAAGATTGTTGAGCAAAAGATAAGGATGCAAAGCAATGTACTCAAACGACTCGATAATAGTCAAGCATCATTGTTAGATAGTTATATCAGTGAAATTGAACACAGAGATGTCACAAATCGTGAAGGTCATGCAGCAAAAGTATATTTTAATGCATTGTTTGGAATGGATTTTACAAGAGACAGTGATATTGCAATAAATCATGCACTTAATTATGGATACTCAATTATTCTTTCCGCTTTTAACAGAGAGGTGGTTGCGAACGGATATATAACTCAAATAGGTATTTTCCACGATAATATATTTAATCCATTCAATTTGAGTTCCGATTTAATGGAGCCATTTAGGCCTATCATTGACGAAACGGTTTTTGCTATGAGCCCAAGTGTATTTGAATATAAGCATAAGGTATCACTTATACAGTCACTTGTTGACACAGTTATTATCAATGGCAAAAAGCAAGATGTAAATAATGCGATAAAGATATATTGTAAGAGTGTATTCGATGCAATAGAAAATAAAAATGTGCAGTTAATACGATTTTATGAGATATGAGTTACAGATATATGAGAATAATAGTATTTTTTGATTTACCAACATTAACATATTCGGATAGAAGAGAATATACCAGATTTAGAAAGTTTTTAATAAAATCCGGATTTATGATGATGCAAGAATCGGTTTACAGTAAATTGGCAAACAATTCATCGGTAGCTTCTGCTGTTAAAGAGAATGTAAAGAAGAATAAACCGAAATCCGGTTTAGTGCAAATGCTTACAATAACGGAAAAACAATACGCAAAGATGGAACTTATTATAGGACATATTTCGAGTAATGTAATAGACACTGACGAAAGGATAATATTCATATGATACTGGTTAATAGAAACCTAAATACACCAATTAGTATTCATGAAGGCTTGCCTAATATATTAGTAGTGGAGAATAAACACCTATTCTTCAAACTCGTTGATGACTTAGTAAAACAATCAGAAGGCAATGATGGAGAGTGGATTTTGTCTGAAGATTCGAAAATATACTCAATAAATAAGACAGTAAATGTAATTGTGGACTATTTTCATCTGAATTTTAACAGCAAACCTATTTTATCAAAACTATATTCAAATTTAAAAGATATATCTACACAAGGTGATTTCTATGTGGATACAATTTCATTGAAGCAAACAATAGCAGAATATTTTGAAAAAATAAACTCTGAAGTAATGCTTCCCATTGAATTTAGTACTGATTTTGATATAACGAATATATTCAAAATATTAGATGTAAAGCTTTCTGAAATAGATGCTGAACTTGTAGAAAACATGAATATTGTATTACATATCTTAAGAGAACTTACTGGTAACAAATTAACAGTATTAGTTAATTTTCTTGACTATTTAACTGAAGAAGAGATTGAAGTGTTTTATAGAGACCTTAATTACAATAAGCAATCGATATTGTTAATTGAAAGAAAATGGAATAGAATAAAAAGGGAGAATGAGAAGATATTTATTGTTGATGATGATTTATGTGAGATTTATATAGATGAACATTGACAATTGAATAAGATACACCACTGTACAGGATTATTTATGTTGTGGTGGCATAAATACCAGGAATTTTGAGGTTTGAGAATGGTGCAATCCTGTATGGTGGTAAAACGCAGATTAGGCTCTTTCAAGGCTAACTGGTGTTTGAGAATGGTGCAATCCTGTATGGTGGTAAAACTTCGGGCGGCGGGCTTATCTCTGCCGGGTTGTTTGAGAATGGTGCAATCCTGTATGGTGGTAAAACGAAAAACTATCCTATATCAACGCAACGAGCGTTTGAGAATGGTGCAATCCTGTATGGTGGTAAAACGTTCACGGCTCTCACGGAAGCGCTTGCTGAGTTTGAGAATGGTGCAATCCTGTATGGTGGTAAAACTTCAATAGCGGCATTAACTGACATAGGGATGTTTGAGAATGGTGCAATCCTGTATGGTGGTAAAACATAAAAAAGGAATATATAAGGGCTTTAATTGTTTGAGAATGGTGCAATCCTGTATGGTGGTAAAACTAACACAAACATTAATACATTACTTCCTGTGTTTGAGAATGGTGCAATCCTGTATGGTGGTAAAACTGAATAATCAATAAACGCATAACTTTTATTGTTTGAGAATGGTGCAATCCTGTATGGTGGTAAAACCATTAGAGATATAGTAAATTCTTGCTATTAGTTTGAGAATGGTGCAATCCTGTATGGTGGTAAAACCTTAAAAACATGGACATTGACGAGTTATGGGTTTGAGAATGGTGCAATCCTGTATGGTGGTAAAACAGAAATAATATTAATGCCGGTAGCATTTATGTTTGAGAATGGTGCAATCCTGTATGGTGGTAAAACAGAATTAGAATCAGAAAAGACCTAATAGGCGTTTGAGAATGGTGCAATCCTGTATGGTGGTAAAACTTGAATATACTAGATGAACAGAAGGCAAATGTTTGAGAATGGTGTAATCCTGTATGGTGGTAAAACTCTACTTATCCTCTCTCTCCCACCATAAAAGTTTGAGAATGGTGCAATCCTGTATGGTGGTAAAACTATTTTTAAATATATTTACTGCGACAATATGTTTGAGAATGGTGCAATCCTGTATGGTGGTAAAACGAGAGGATAAGTAGAAGTACATTTTGAGACGTTTGAGAATGGTGCAATCCTGTATGGTGGTAAAACATTTTTTCAGCGATCTTCGCAACCAGGGCAGTTTGAGAATGGTGCAATCCTGTATGGTGGTAAAACCTCCATGCTTTAAGTATACACGCAGGCGCAGGTTTGAGAATGGTGTAATCCTGTATGGTGGTAAAACGGCCTTGAATGACTTTAGGTTCAACTACAAAAATGAAGGGGTGTTTTGAGGTCGAAAATTTAGGCCTCAAAATGCTCTTTTGGCTTACGTATAATTATATACAAAACAAATCCTTTATTGAATCGCCGAGTTTGTAATGTTATACTGTTATTGAACATTTTTACTATCAAATACATATCAGGAGGAACAATTATGGGATTAATAAGAGCTGTTGTAGGCGCCGCAGGTGGAGTACTTGCTGATCAATGGCGTGAATTTTTCTACTGCGAGTCAATGGATGCCGATGTTCTTGTAAAAAAAGGACAGAAGAGAACAGGCAAAAGAGGTGTTAATGTTAAGGGAGAGGATAATATAATCTCCAACGGATCCATAGTGGCTGTTAATGAAGGACAGTTCATGATGATAGTGGATCAGGGTCAGGTAGTGGATTTCTCCGGCGAACCGGGTGAATTCATATATGATACATCCACATCACCGAGCATGTTGTACGGCGGCTTCGGAAAAGGTCTTTTGGACAGCTTTAAAGAAGTAGGAAAGCGTTTTACCATGGGCGCAGATCCGGGGAAAGATCAGAGAGTATATTTCTTCAATATGAAAGAGATTGTCGGTAACAAATACGGTACACCTAACGCTGTACCTTTCAGAGTTATTGACAAAAACATTGGGTTGGATATTGATATAGCAATCAGATGCCACGGAGAATATTCATACAAGATAGTTGATCCGGTACTCTTCTATACCAATGTAACGGGTAATGTAGTGGATGAATACAGACGTGAAGTTATAGACGGACAGTTAAAAACCGAGCTTATGACCGCACTGCAACCGGCATTTGCAAAGATTTCCGAAATGGGTATAAGATACAGTGCTTTACCCGGACACACAATGGAACTTGCAGATGCTCTCAATCAGGTGCTGTCGGAGAAATGGACTCAGACAAGAGGACTTGCAATAGGTACTTTCGGTATCAGTTCATTAAAGGCATCGGAAGAAGACGAAGAATTAATCAAGCAACTGCAGAGAAGCGCTGTTATGAGAGATCCTACCATGGCGGCGGCAACATTGGTCGGAGCTCAGTCCGAAGCAATGGTTCATGCGGCAAAGAATGAAGGTGCAGGTCCCGTAATGGCATTTGCGGGAATGAATTTAGCAGGTCAGGCAGGCGGAATGAATGCTTCCAACCTGTTTGCAATGGGAGCAAATCAGCAAGGGCAGAATGCTCCGGACCCCAACAGCTGGACATGCTCGTGCGGAACCGTAAATAAAGGAAAATTCTGCGGAGAATGCGGAAAGCCCAAGCCTGTTGAACCTGCCGGTTGGACATGTGCATGCGGATTTGTTAACAAAGGTAAGTTCTGTGCAGAGTGCGGAAAACCCAAGCCTGCAGGAGCAAAGGTATATAAATGTGATAAATGCGGATGGGATTTACCTGCAGGTGCTACACCTCCTAAGTTCTGTCCGGAATGCGGTGACGTATTTGATGATGCCGATGAGGTAAAATAGGTAATATAAAATGTATGAAGATAAAAGAGTAGATACAAAACGGGAAACGGACAAAAAATGTCCTTCATGTGGCGGTACTATGGACTTTAATCCAAAAACGGGAGGTCTTACATGTCCGTATTGCGGTTATACTCAAGAGATACCTGTAGAAAAGAAGGAAGACAGGAAAGTAGAAGAAAAGGACTTTCTTACCGAGGAGAAAAAAGGAAACTTTGACTGGGGTGCTGAGAAAAAGACCGTAGTATGTAAATCCTGTGCTGCTGTATCGGTATATGATGCACTTCAGATATCCGATGTATGCCCGTATTGCGGTTCAAATCAGGTGACCGAGGAAAAGGGAGCGGATTCATTGGCTCCCGACGGAGTGTGTCCTTTTACCGTAACCGATAAAGAAGCAGGGGCAAACTTCCATAACTGGCTTAAGAGAAAACTGTTCTGTCCCAAAGCTGCAAAAGAAAGTGCAAAACCGGAGTCTTTCAAGGGTGTTTATCTGCCATACTGGACATTTGATACCGAAGCGGATGTAAAGTACACTGCCGAGTACGGAAAAGAAAAAGAAGTAAAAGACGACAATGGCGAAACCAAGAAGGTTATGGAATGGTATCCGACACGCGGAACATACAATAAATTCTTTGACGATTATCCCGTTCCGGCAACGGAAAGATACGACCAGGGAACTCTTAACATGATAAAACCGTTTGACACGGAAAACAGCATACCTTACAAGCCGGAATATGTTGCGGGATTCATATCCGAAAGATACTCCGTAGGTCTTCAAAAAGGATGGAGTATTGCTAAGGAGGATATAAAAGATATACTTCATAGTGAGATAACCGATAAAATTGAAGAAGAAAATGATGCGGACGATGTAAGAAAACTGGATATGAAGATAAAATACAATGATATAAAGTACAAGTATCTGCTGCTGCCGATATGGCTTTCATCATTCAAGTATAAAGAAAAGATTTACCGGTTCATGGTCAACGGAAGAACAGGTAAGGTCGGTGGACGTTCACCTGTTTCACCGGCACGTGTTGCCTTGGCAATAGGTATAGTAATTGCAATAATCCTGCTCATTCTTAAACTTAGCGGTAATATATAGCGGGAAAAACAAAAGAATAACAAACAAGAAACGTATAGGGAGACTTATACGTTTTTGATGTGTGAAAGATAGTGATTAATACAAAGTAAGAGAACCATGCATAGTCAGTTTTACTTAAGCCAAGGTAGTATCTGGTTTCTTCTAGCAGAACGAAGCAATTTTGAAAGATGGCTTCTATCCCATAATTGAACATTAGTTTTTTTTGCTAAAATTTGTGCATTTTGTGAAAAATAAATATTTGTTACTACTACTGCAACATCAGCTCTATAATATGTTTTACCTGCAAATACTTCCTGTATCGGTTTTATTCCCAAGTTTTTATTATTATAATATTTGCATTGAAAAACATATTTTTGGTTATTATATTTTGCAATTATATCAACGCCATAATCACCGCTATATGGGGTAATCTTAACCTCCAAGAAACCATTCATTCTGAGTAAGTCTGCTACAGACTTCTCAAATTCAACTCCTGAATAATTGCCATTTACATTTACAATATTGTCAAGAGCGTATTCTAAATCAGATAAATTTTGATTCACTCGACTTCTTATTATGAAGAAAGCAGCAATGATTATAACTAACTAATATATCTCAGTCAAACTGTACATAAAGAAGATAGCACTTTAAGATAATAGCAAATAATATATGATATTATACAAGCCATTTCATAAGTCTATTTGCTTTTGTACAACATATGAACTTTTTATGACATAGTTCACTAAATGTTTACATCTTAAATGTAAATAGTGAGATACAATATAGAAAAGAAATATATGTGTTGAAGAGGGACAGGATGAGAAATAGATTTATTATGTATATCCTTATAACTGTAATGCTGTTGACATTATGTTCATGCCATGATATTTCCGATAACGGCATTTCGCCCGTCAATTCACCGAGTACCGACCCTTCCCCGGAAGTTACTACAGCAACTCCGAGTATAGAGCCTTCTGCAACTGAAGCAGTTTCTACGTCTACACCCGGTCCCGAGCCGACTGCTACTCCTGCACCTTCGCAGCCGCCGCAAAGGCCTATCGGATATACCGATGAAAGGTATTTTCGCTTCGATGCTCTTCACGGGATTATATTAGACTACGATATGACAGGCGGAATATATGTCAGCATACCGGAGACAATAAACGGTTTCAAAGTGACAACAATAGGAGAACATGCTTTTCAAGGCAGAAAATTATACGGTGTGGTATTGCCTGATTCAGTTACTAAAATAAGTGCATATGCTTTTGAAAATTGTGATATATCCGAGCTGGATTTGGGAAAAGGTGTTGAATACATAGGAGAATATGCTTTTTCCACCTCGGTAAGCTATAAGGACAATACATACAGTAATCCGATATGGGCGGAAGGCCTTAAGACATTAGCTTTACCCGATACCGTCAAGCATATAGGCAATAATGCTTTTTGCAATAATTCGCTTACAAGTATTAATTTGCCGAACGGATTGGAGTATCTTTCGGGATTTAACGGTAACAAGTTAACGCATGTGGAGATACCCGGCAGTGTAAAAACCGTCGGCGATTATGCTTTTTCGGACAATCTGCTTACGAGTGTTACCGTTCCCGACAGTGTAGTATGCATCGGAGTAAAAGCCTTTCAGGGTCTTACGGAAGATAAGGTAAAGCTCGGGGCAGGATCGGACAGATATTTTGTTGTAAAAGGTGACAGCATAGTCGGACATATTTGTACGGTAGAAGGAACTCTTACCGTACCTTACTACGAAGGAGTCAGTAAAATAGGTTTCGGTGCTTTTTGGGGTCAAAAGGGAATAACCAAGGTGAAGATATCCGAGGGTATAAAAATCATTGAAGATTATGCATTCCGTGATACTTCGCTAAACCGACAAAAACATTCGGTATGGTTGCCGGAAAGTATACAATTTCTTCCGACTGTCGCTTTTGAAGGTTCGCCTAAGTTTTTATTTGAATATGCTGACGGTTCGTTTGTGAAATATCTTGTAAACGGTCCGGATTATGAGGATGTGTCCGCAACCAACTACCTGTATAACTTCCCTTTGGAAAGGAAGGATATAGTAGCGAAAGATATCGCGATTGACATGAGGACCGAGAATACAAATTACGGGATTGACTGGATAAGGCGATATGTGTGTTCAAAGTATGTGAATTATAAAATAACTGATTGTAATGTTTCTATTTCCGATTCAGAGGTACACAATATAAGATACAGTTTCAAAAACCGAGACAGTCATATTTTAATAGCGCAACAATACCGCATTTCCGTTAATGCCGCAAACGATATAGAAGGCATGACAAGAGGAGAAGCAAACAATTACGATATTATGCTGCAGGCTGTATTTGTTGCAGACAATATTAACAACAGATTTGTTCTTTCGGGAATTATACCGGAGAATGAAATGATAGATTCTTCAAAAAAACTATATGACTATGTAAAAACCGACGGCAGATTCAGTCTCGGTGCATATGTGACAGATACTGTTGATGTAAAAGCTATCCCCACTTTGGCAAAATACAGCGACCGGATTACCTCTTATGATTTGAAAGACAGTAAGATTATTTCCGAGTTGACAAAAGATATCACTTTTGAACAGACACATTCCGGACCGACTGAAAAGTATCTTCCCGTAGGAAAGGATAAGGTAGTCTTTTTCCTTCCCGAGCCCGTGAGTAAGCTATATATGGTCAACTACAGGACAAACGAAATTATATGGTCAAAAGATTATCCCGACACCAGATGTATTAAGTTGGATTATACCGACAGATACTCCGGTGCGGCTGATGAGGTAATCATGTTTTATTACACAAAAAACATTGAACATTTATATGACTACATAGATACAATGGGAGAATATATTGCAAAGAATATGCCTTCCGATGCATATGAAAAACCCATTCCCGGCACAAAATGGAGGGCAATAAACGAAAATTACAGTATTCACCTTAAGGATACCGAAACCGATACAGTGTATACGGTATTAAGTGCGAATATCGCCGATTGGCCGGTAAAAGACTATTTATTTCAAAAAGCATTGGACGAAAACAGATTTGTTTATCAGAAAATACATTCAGGCGAAGGAATGCTCTACTTCAACCTATATGCTTATGACATACGGGACGGTTCCAGTACAGCTATAGGCAGATATGATAGGGACCGGGGTTATTACATTTTTTCAAATGAAGCGGATGAATTTGTAACTTCCGCTGCGGTTTCGGGAGGTGCGGGAAGCCAGACAACTATGTATATATATGATGATGAGAAAAAAGAAGCCGTGGACATTAAGAGTTTGGCAGAGGATTTTCCGTACATAGTAGATTATTCATTATCAAAGGACGGAAGATATGTGGCAATACTTACAGGAGAAAGCGGATATACTTTTGAGCTTGTATGGGCTTTTGTTGCAGATCATATATTACTGATAGACCTTAAAACTAAAGAAGTGCTGTTGCAGGATTCAGTCACATTAAACGGCGGTCAAATATTTTTCTTGCCTGACAATACCTTAGCGGTAAATGACGGTAAGATGCTTATGTATATTGATGTATCGGGTATAAATTAATGCTATTGACATTTTAGTTTTTCGGCTATAATATGAATATAGCCATATTTTAGCCGAAACGGAGATGATGAAATGAACTATATAAAAAGACATATGGAAGAAGTGGTGCTACGATTAAGCGAGCAATTTCCCGCTATCCTCATTACAGGTCCGAGACAGGTCGGGAAAACCACCATGCTTAAAGAACTGATGAAGAGTGAGCCCGAAAATCGTGCGTATGTTACTCTTGATGATATTAGCGACCGTATGCTTGCCAAGACCGATCCTGCAATGTTTTTTCAGCTTCATAAACCTCCGATATTTATAGATGAGGTTCAGTATGCTCCGGAGTTATTTCCGTATGTAAAAATACTGATTGATAGAGGTTGCAATCCCGGGGACTTCTGGATGACGGGATCACAGATATTCAAACTGATGAGAGGTGTGCAGGAATCTTTGGCAGGACGTGTAGCACTTTTACAGATGCTGCCGTTGTCTCAAAGTGAAATAACCGGAGGTGTAACGGTTCCTTTTACTACTGATTTTGATACATTATTAGAACGACAGAAAGCAGTTGCATCGGTGTCCGCTCCGGAATTGTTTGAGCGCATATGGAAAGGCGGAATGCCCGCTTTGGTAAGCGGCAAATATAAAGACCGCTCGGTTGTATATTCCGGATATATCAAAACCTATTTGGAACGTGATGTAAGTGATCTTTCCGAAGCGATAGATGCAATGAAATTCATGCGGTTTATTACGGCAGTTGCGGCAAGAACGGCACAACTTGTTAACTACAAAGGAATTGCGGACGATGCCGAGATAGACCAATATACGGCTAAGAACTGGCTTAACATTTTAGAAACCCTCGGTATAATTTTCTATTTACATCCGTATTCAAACAATGTTCTAAAGCGTACTATAAAAACGCCAAAGCTCTATTTCTTCGATACTGGGTTAGTCTGCTATCTTACCAAATGGTCCAGCTCCGAAACAGCTATGAACGGTGCTATGAACGGGGCATTGTTGGAAAACTATACAATAGCGGAGATTATTAAGAGTTACCAAAACTGCGGGCGTGAACCTTTTATATACTACTACCGAGACCGGGATAGTAAGGAAATTGACCTTATTATCGAAGGTGACGGAAAATTGTGCCCCGTGGAAATAAAAAAGGCAGCCATGCCGGACAAGCGGCTGGTTAAAAGTTTTTCAATTATTGACAAGTCACCTCTTAAAAGGGGAACAGGTGCGATACTTTGTCTTGCCGAAAAACTCGGTGCATTTGACAAAGACAACCTTATAGTTCCAATATGGCTAATTTAGATATTATCTATTCCTCATAATCAAAATATGCCACTTCATCCCGTATATCTTCATTTTCAAGTGTTACTTTTAAATTCTTGAACTTAACATTCTTGGCATATTTTATTGTAAAGGCATAACCTGAAGATAATCCGTGTCTGTCATATTCGGGATATTTGTCGTTAATGACTACGGGAGGTTTAGGCAGGGTTTTTACACCGCCCGGAAGCTTAAGGTCGAAGTTAATGAAGTTTACATTTTCAATTAAGTTGTCCTTGGACTGACCTATAACCATGTTCTCGCGAATTTCTCTTTCAAAACTGAACGGATAAGGTTGTTCAAAGCGAATGTCTTTGAAGGTTACATTCTTCATGTAGCTTCTTCTTACCGGTTGATTACCTCTGGGAAGTCTGTTTCTTACACCTGTGGATATATACAACGGAGCTCCCACATCGGTCATATCCAAACGCTCAAAGATTACATTTTCCACTGCGGCTCCGTCTACCGATTCCAGTGACACTCCGCATCTATTGACATTCTTTATGGCACAGTCTCTTATCCTTGCGTTTTTAAGACAGTAATATGTATCGGTTCCGAACTTAATACCGCTTGCAAGGCTCTGTATCATCATGTCATATGCATCTATGTTATAGCAGCCTACATTATCCGAACTCTTAAAGCACAGTCCGTCATCTCCCGCCATTATATTACAGTTATAAATGGTCATATCATGGCAGTCCACGGGATCTATGCCGTCACGGTTGGGCGTGTTCATGCAGTCCAGATTCAGATTCCTTATAGTTATATTCCCCGAAGAAAGCGGGACAACCGTCCAGAATGCGGAGCTTTTCATGTCCACATTTTCCACAACAATATCATTGGAATAGGATATGTAAACTATATCCGGTCTTGCATCCGCTTCTCTGTCTTGCAAAGGATCATTCATCTTGTATCTGTAAGTACCGTTACCGTCTAAAGTTCCTCCGCCGGTAATTCTTATATTAGATATGTTTTCACCGTATAAAAGGCCTCTTCCCAGTTGTCTTACCGCACAGAGAGAAATTCCCGGTGATACCAATTTATATTGGCTATGGTCCTGTGTACCTATTATTGTTGCACTTCTGTCGACAAACAGCGTCATGTCCGATCTCAGTATGAGACCGCCTGTAAAGAAAGTACCGTCATGAATGTACACCGTTCCTCCGGTATATGCCGCATCGTCAATGGCCTTTTGTATATTGGCTGTTTCCAGTGTTTTTCCGTCACCTTTAGCGTTATACGGAGCGCTCTTTACATCAAATACTTTTGCATTGGGCAGTACTGCTCTGGAAAAGTCCGCACAGTCATATATTCTTATGCGGTTGATATATACTTTTGAAGATTTCTCACAAGTAAAGGCTAACTGTCCGAGATTATTTGTCTTATTAATAAACTTGAATCCGACCGCTCTTTTGGCTCCGTCCACATAAAGGTCGTATGTGTTCTTCTTAATATCCGCCGTCACTTTTATATTAAACCAGTTATTGCAAGGATAATACATCCACGGTGTAAGTCCTTCATATATTCTCTTCCAGACTTCTCCGTCGGAGGCATACAGGTTGTTTTTATACAAAGCAACTTTAACGGCTACATTGCCGCACTTATCGGCAATTTCGGGAGCAAGAGCAAAAGATTCATCGGTTACTTTAACCTTGGTTTCTATCGACACTATGTCGTCTACAGGACAAAATGCATATGTTGCATAGGATGCTCCCGTTAAGGTTAAGCTTCTGTCTTTGTCAAACGGATACGGTTTGATTGCAAGTTTTCCATTTGATATCCAGTTGTTAAGGGTATCGGTTTCAAAGGTTTCATTAACCGCATATATTTCCGTATCATCATAAAGATATATATTGTCCACGTATGCATAAGATAAACTCTTATCACTCTGCACATGGAAACACATATGCTGTATATCTTCCATATCAAACGGTATATTCTTTGCCTGTCTGACATGGTTTACCCATATTTCATATGTTTTACTTTGCGTATCCGCCTTTATTTTCAAACAAACATCGGTATTCTTTGTAAAAGCACATACCTTTATTTTGCCCTCGGCGTCATAGATAAAACCGTCTTTTTTGAATATCGCTCCGATGCTTTTTTCATTGCTTCCCGTAAGTAATGCCTGCATTGCGGAATCTTTGGAAATGTTGAGTTTGCACTCAAAAACGATAGGGTATTCAATGTTTATTCCGACACTCTTTTTTACATATGCTTTATCACATTTGTCGGTTGTTTCCAGCGCAAGGTATTTGTTTTTCCTGTTTTTATCATCTGTTTTAATATGGCAGCAGCCGAATGATCGGTAATCGTTGCTGACAAATATACCGTCATTCTTGTCATTGAAAACCTCCACTATATAGCTTTGATAAAGACGGGTTTTGTGAGGTTGTAACTGTGTGTTCGGGTAATGTATTTTCTTTGTTTTACTTAACTTCTCCCGGTTGGATAAAGGAAGGATAATAACTATGTAATGGTTGTGGTCGGTTTCAAAGCCCGGTACATGAACATGTGCATCTTTTGGGAATTCCTTTGTATAAAGAAGATATTTTATACCTTTACCTGATGTCATGCTTTTCTTTGTATTTGTCCAGTCTTTCAGCCATTCCGGATTACAACCTTCTTCCATTGCAACCGTAACACTCGCATCGGTTTCCACAAAGAAATCCAGTTCCGGGTGGTCATTTAAGTTAACGGCTTTGGAATTGAAAGTCTGTATATAGTCTGCACCTGCGTAACAGTCATCTATGTCTTTTACGTAATCATCACTGTTGGAATAAAGTGCAACTCCTTTTCGGAAATTGCTTTTCAGCGTATACCATCCCCAAGTATCCCACGGCGATACGAATCTGCTGGTTATAGGGGTCTTGGGCATATATGCCACCGGGCTTTCCGTGTTTCCGTTAATTTCATCATAAAGGCTTTGTAACTTGTCCATTTTTACTCCCTTTTGGTTTTTTAATATTTATATCCGAACATGTCCGGCATTGTTTGTTTCTTTTCCTTCCGACAATCTACCATAATAAGGGGATATAAGCAAGAAGGAGGCGGTTGTTCCGGCAGTATAAAGCTATTTCAAAGCTATTCCTACAACCGAGCATGCGGGAAGCGTTAACAGCAATCTGTTATTCTTCAGTTTATACTGTGTATATGTTTGCTTCTTTATCTTTTCCGGCTCCGTAAAGGTGTTGTGGGAAAGATAATTGTCCGAAACCAGTATTTCGGCGGATATATTGTCATAGTTGTTTCCTATGAGATTAATATCCGTTTCGTATGCTTTATCCGGATCGGCATTGGAAAGTGTAAGGAATACCGAACCGTCGGGTTTTAACGATGCCGAATGAGATACGGCATAAATTTCTTCGTCACTGTTAAATATTCTGTTCTCACAGCTGCTTTCCAGAAGCATATTGTTCTGGTGTTCCTTGTATATATCAAACACATGGTAAGTGGGTGTTTTAATAAGCTGTTTGCCGCTTGTCAGAATTACCGACTGCAGAACATTTACCGTCTGGGCGATATTGGCCATGTCTACAATATTACACTTGTTGTTGAATATATCCAGCGTTCCGGCTGCTACTATGGCATCGGTCATGGTGTTTTGCTGATGAAGGAAGCTCGGATGGGTTCCCGCTTCGGACCTGTACCATGTACCCCATTCATCCACAACCAGCTTGATTCTGCGGTCGGGATCGTATTTGCCCATTATTTCCCAGTGTTTCTCTATTATTTTGTCCATTGCTTGTGCTTTGGAAATTGTTTTTGCATAATCGGTTGACGATAACTCGGTCGCTCTTACATTGGTCATTAAGCAATAGTGATGCAGAGAAATAGCCGAACAGTCTTTGGTGGCGGTTATGCTTTCCATTAGCTTGTCGGTCCAGTTATAATCGTGAGAACTGGGTCCGCATGCTATTTTATATAACCTGCCGGAACCGTAGTTTCTGCAGTAGACCGCATATCGTCTGTAAAGATCCGCATAGTACTCGGGTCTCATATTGCCTCCGCATGCCCAGTTTTCATTTCCTATTCCGAAGTATTTTACTTTCCACGGCTCAATGCGTCCGTTTGCCGTTCTTTCCAGCACAACCGATGTAGGTGCGGCACAGTTTAAGTATTCCACCCATTCGGCCATTTCACGAACGGTACCGCTGCCTACATTGCCGGCAATATACGGCTCACACCCTATAAGTTCGCACAATCTTAAGAATTCATGAGTACCGAAACTGTTATCATCTATGACCATACCCCAATGGGTATTAATCATCTTCTTTCTTTTTGACTTATCTCCTATACCGTCTCTCCAGTGATATTCATCGGCAAAGCATCCTCCCGGCCATCTCAATACGGGCAGTTTAATTGCCTTCAGCGCTTCCACTATATCATTCCTTATACCGTCGGTATCGGGTATATCGGAATTGTCTCCTACGTATATGCCGTCATATATGCATCTTCCCAGGTGCTCGGCAAAGCTTCCGTATATAAGGGGACTTATGTGTCCTTTTTTAACGGTTGTGTTTACGGTCATTTTCAGTGTTGTCATGATGTACCTCTTGAATTTATAGTTTCACCTCATTATACCATGTAGTGATTGTATTCTTTGAATATATGTATTGATGATAGTTATATTTTTAAGGTGTATTTGATGATATAATTAGAAAAAAGATAAGTATTAAAGGACGGTTATGGAATTCACACCGGATTACAGAAATATACGGGATGCGGCATATAATAAAAAGGCGAAAAGGCTTCCGATGTATGAACACAGTATCAGTACCGACCACATGGAAAAGATACTGAATAAAAAGTTTGCAGCTCTTATTGACGGCGATTTTTCCGATAAGTGCGAGTTCTTTAATCGGTATTGCCTTTTCTTTAAAACCATGGGATATGATACAGTTTCTTTTGAAGTGGCGATAAGAGAGTCTTTTCCGGGCGGCGGAGCTCTGGATAAACATATTACTCCCGCCATAACATCAAGAGAGGATTTTATCAATTATCCGTGGGAGGAAATACCGGAGTTATTTCTTAAAAGGGCGGATGAATTCTACATGGCTTTGAAACAATCGCTCCCTCCGGGCATGAAAATGATAGGCGGTCCCGGTTACGGTATATTCGAATGTGTTCAGGACCTGACGGGATACATGAATCTTTGCATAATGTCCTATGAGGACCCCGAACTGTATGCCGATATTTTTTTGGCAATGAGAAAACTGTTTGTTAAGATATGGCAAGGGTTCCTGGATAAATATGCCGATATGTGTGCCGTAGCAAGAATGGGCGACGATTTGGGGTATAAATCCAACACCATGCTTTCAGCCGAAGATATAAAGAGGTATATTGTTCCGGGTTATGCCGATATTGTTCGACTTTCCCACAGCTACGGCTTGCCGTTTCTTTTACATTCCTGCGGTAATATTTTCAATGTAATGGAGGATATTATCAATGTGGCAAAGATAAATGCCAAGCATTCCAATGAAGACCAGATAGCACCGTTTTCCGTGTGGGTGGAGCGGTACGGAGACCGTATAGGTAATTTCGGAGGAGTGGATGCCGATGTATTGTGCAGAACGGATAAACAGCAGTTGAAGGAATATATTACCAATCTGCTTTACTCGGTGGGTAACGAAAAAGGTATAGCAATAGGTACCGGCAATTCCGTTCCCGATTATGTGCCTACCGAAAACTATATAAATATGATTGAAACGGTAAGAGAATACAGGAAAGGTTGATTTATACAGTATGAGAGATTTTGAGCAACTTAAAAAAATGACCGCAGATTTCTATTCCATGAAACCCGATGCTCCCATACCGTTGGAAGAGTTCGGTTATTACAGCAAAGAGCAGTGGATAAGCCAAGGATATATTAAAGAAGGTGAAGACATGGTAGCACTCTTCGGTTTTGAACGACTTACAAACTATTACCTTCACGGTCTTGCCGGAACGGTAGCCCCGTTTGTTCCCCGATTCAAAGAAGAGGTTATTCATTCCGATGAACAATATGAAATAGCAATAGACAAAGCCGGAAGGACTGTCAAATACTTCAAAGGGAAAAGAGAAGGTTTTATGCCCCAATATCTGGATTTTCCCGTTAAGGATATGGCCACATGGGAGGAAATCAAGTGGAGACTGGATTATGCAAATGCCCAAAGAAACGAGGACCTGAAAAAGTTTATATCCGACTCCGTACCGTTGGCAGAGAAAGGGTATCATTCGGTCATGTATATTGTGGGTGCTTTTATGTATCTGCGTTCGCTCGTTGGCGGTGAAGAAATACTGTATATGATTTATGACAATCCCGGACTGCTTCATACCTGCATGGAAAAGTGGCTGGAATTATCCGATTATGTAACGGCAAAATATCAGGACCATGTAAGAATAGATGAACTGCTGCTGGATGAAGACATATGCTACAATCACGGCTCCCTTATATCTCCCGAGCAGATACGCACCTTTCTGTTTCCCTATTACAAAGAACTTATACAGGGATTAAGGAGCAGAAATGCGCGACTTGCAATGAGTGACAAGGAGTGTGCGTACAAACAACCCAAAGCCTATGACCTTATAATTCATGTTGCCACCGACGGTGACTGCAGACCGGTCATTCCGTTGTATAAAGAGATAGGTATGAACTATATGTCTCCCATGGAAGTGGCCTCGGGATGCGATGTGGTGCAGATAAGAAAAGAGCATCCCGACATACGTATAAAAGGCGGTATAGATAAGAGAATACTGGCTCACAGCAAAGAGGCCATAAAAGCGGAAATTGACAGGATCTTACCTTTTATGAAAAAACAGGGAGGCTATCTGCCCACCTGCGACCACGGGGTTCCGCCGGAAGTTCCTTTTGAGAACTATGTGTATTTCAGGGAGTTGCTTAAAGATTATGCAAGGTAGCGTATCATTGCAAAAAAGACGGCTCGGGTATAAAATTAATCAGTAAGGAAGGGAGATCACATGAAGAAAGCAATAGCAATCATACTGGCCGCAATACTGGTGCTTTCCCTGATTCTGACAATGATTTTACAGAGCGGCGTATTGTATAGATAACGGAGGATGTATGTATTACGATATATGTATTATCGGGGCCGGTATAGTCGGCAGCCTCATCGCAAGACAATTGTCCAAGTATAAAGTTAAGATTGCGGTAATAGAGCGACATGTCGATGTATCGATGGATGCTACGGGTGCCAATTCCGGTATAGTACATGCCGGATATGATGCCAAACCCGGCACAAAAAAGGCAAAATTCAATGTCTCGGGCTGCAATATGATGCCCGGGCTGTGTGACGATCTCTCCGTAAAGTTTAAGAAGACCGGCTCTTTTGTACTGGCTTTCGATCAAGAGGGAGAAGAGGTTCTGCAGAAGCTTTATGACAGCGGTATCAAAAACGGTGTTACCGATATGGCTATTGTGGACAAAGACTTTATACTGCAAAGAGAACCTTATGTAAATCCGCTGGTCACAAAAGCCCTGTATGCAAAAAATGCCGGAATAGTATCGCCGTATAAACTGAATATAGCGGCTATGGATAATGCCGTAATGAACGGTGTTAAGTTTCTTCGGGAAACCAAAGTGACAGGCATAGAAAAGGAAGACGGATTGTTTCATATCTCCACAGAAATTACCGGCGATATCTGCTCAATCAGTAAATTGGACAGGATAAAAGAAGAGGACAGAACTGATATAACTGCGAAAATAGTGATAAACTGTGCCGGAGCGCATGCGGATGAGATAAGTCGGATGGCAGGAGATGATTCTTTTAATATTATTCCCAGAAGAGGTGAATATATACTGTTTGACAAAACCGAAGGCAGCAGAATAAATACCGTACTGTTCCAGACTCCCACCGAAAAAGGTAAAGGAATTTTAGTAACACCCACCGTGGACGGGAATCTTATGATAGGTCCCGATGCCACCGTTGCCGACCATAAAGACGATAAGTGTACCAACAGCGAGAATCTGGATTACGTATTCAAAACCGCTTCGCAAACCTACACCCGACTGGACATGAGAAAATCCATTACGGTTTTTGCAGGCATACGCGCCACTCCCGACACTTCGGACTTTATCATTGAAGAAAGTAAAAAGTGCGGTAACTTTATCAATGTTGCCGGTATAGAATCTCCGGGGCTGACCGCCGCTCCCGCCATAGCGGTATATGTTGAAGATATGGTTAAATCGCTGATGGAAATGAAGGAAAAAGCAAAAGATCAATATACCATGAAAGTTAAACATGACAAGCCTTTTTCCGAAATGACCAATGAAGAGAAAGAAGCGGCCTGTAAATCCGATGAATTGTGCAGGAAGATAATATGCAGGTGCGAGACCGTCTCGGAAAGAGAGATTGTTTCAGCCATTTATGCTCCGTGCGGAGCAAGAACGGTAGACGGTGTAAAGAGACGTACCAGAGCGGGAATGGGAAGATGTCAGGGAGGATTCTGTGCTCCTCATGTTATGAGGATACTTTCCGAGCATACAGGAATTGCGGTGAATAAAATAGCAAAAGCAGATGCCGATTCGTGCATATTAGGGAGGCATTCACGTGATTAAGCAATTTAATTTGGCGATAATAGGCGGAGGGCCTGCGGGAATGGCCGCGGCATTACAAGCCTATGAGCTTGGGGTAAAAGATATAGTTATACTGGAAAGAGACAATTCCTTAGGCGGAATACTCAATCAGTGCATACATAACGGTTTCGGTCTGCATGTTTTCAAGGAAGAACTGACCGGTCCCGAATATGCGTTGAGATTTTCGGAAAAGATAAAAGAAACAAATATTACCGTTATGTTGGATACCATGGTTATAGGGGCGGAAAAGGATAAGACTCTTTATGCCGTCAATCCCGAGTACGGTTTCATGGTTATAAAAGCGAAAGCCGTAATACTGGCTATGGGATGCAGGGAGCGGCCGAGAGGGGCATTGCGCATACCCGGTTCCAATTGTGCGGGTGTGTTTACTGCGGGAACGGCACAGCGATTTGTAAATATCGAAGGTATATTACCGGGTAAAAAGGTTGTAATTTTAGGAAGCGGGGATATAGGTCTCATAATGGCAAGAAGAATGACTCTTGAAGGCATAAAAGTTATGGGTGTTTATGAGATAATGGAATATCCCGGAGGTCTTACCAGGAATATAGTGCAGTGTCTGGACGATTACGATATTCCTTTACACCTGTCCGAAACGGTGGTCAAGATACACGGAAAAGGTAGGATAACGGGAGTCACCACCGCCAAGGTGGACAGCAACATGAAACCTATAAAAGGCACCGAACAATATGTGGAATGCGATACGCTGCTGTTGTCGGTCGGCCTTATACCGGAAAACGAATTAAGTGAGCAGATGGGTGTGGGCATGTATCAGGTTACGGGGGGTCCTTTTGTGGATCAGGACCTGGAAACCGATACCGAAGGGGTATTTGCATGCGGAAATGTGCTGCATGTGCATGATCTTGTGGATTATGTAACGATGGAAGGTCAAAGAGCGGCTATGAGTGCAAAAGCCTATCTGGATAAAACTTTGACAGAAAAAAAGTCTGCACAAAAAATAGCGGTGGTTGCCGGAAACGGATTGAGATATGTGTTGCCGCAGCATATATATTTAAAGGATACGGAGGAAAAGATAAAGATATTTTTCCGTTCAAGGGCGCGATTCCGCGAAGTATATGTAAGGGCTTCTGTCGGTGATAATGTGCTTACCCGAAGAAAGTTGCTGCGTCTCATTCCTTCGGAAATGGAATCGGTGGATATAAAGATGAGGGATTTGTTGAATACGGGCAGTGAAACAAACGGTATTGGCGATTTGGTCATAGAGGTGGAGCAGTGACAAAAGAGAATATAATGAAAAAAGATATAGTCTGTATAGTATGCCCCAGGGGATGTACGATACAAGTGAATTATGACAAAAACGGCATTATAAGCATGGAAGGCAGCAGTTGCAAAAGGGGCGATGAATATGCCAGAGCCGAGATACTTTCCCCTACAAGAATGATTACTTCCTCCGTTAAGATAGATAACGCAAAATATACGGTCTGTCCCGTAAAAACCGGCGCTCCCGTAAGTAAGAGTAAGATTTTCGATGTAATGGAAGAGATATATAAAGTAAGAATAAAGGCTCCCGTTCAGCAGGGAGATGTGATAATTAAGGATGTGTGCGGTACGGGTGCCGATATAATTGCCACACAGACTTTTGAGACGGAGAGCTAAGCATGAAAGCCGGATTTTTGCAGGGAATCAAACATGTGCATTTTATAGGTATAAACGGTACTTCCATGTCCGGTCTTGCCATATTATTGTCGGAAAAAGGCATAAAGATAACCGGCTCCGACATAGAGCATACCGCTACAATGGATAAACTGTTATCCATGGGTATTTATGTATATATACCACATGATGCCTCCAAAGTGGGAAAACCCGATCTTGTGGTATATACCGCGGCGGTGCATCCGGATAATTGCGAATATGCATATGCAGTGTCTAAAGAGATACCTGTAATGGACAGAGCGGTACTTTTAGGTAAGATAATGGAAGAGTTCAAGTACTCGATAGCCATATCGGGAGCTCACGGAAAAACCACAACCACCACTCTTGCAGCATACTTATTGGAGAAGATGGGATATGATGCCACCATACACAACGGCGGGGAAGCGGAGTTTCTGAACGGTAACGTAAAAAGCGGCAACTCCGATTACTTTCTGACCGAAGCCTGCGAATTCAACGGCAGTTTCTTAAAGCTTAAACCGTATATCGGAGTTATACTGAATATTGACTTTGACCATGTGGACTGGTTCAAAACCTTCGACAATATGAAGCGGTCTTTTCTGGAATTTGCCGACAAAATAGATAAAGACGGTTTTCTGGTAGCCTGTTACGATGATATTCCTGCAAGGGAAGTAGCAAAAAAAGCTTCCCGTAATGTCGTATTCTACGGTCTGAATAATTTATCTTTAGACTATACCGCTATGAATATGACAATAGATACACAAGGTAAGCCGTCATATGACCTGTATGTCAAAGGAAATTTTATCTGTCATGTGCAATTGGGAGCCGAAGGGCAACACAATGCACTGAACTCACTGGCCGTCATTGCGGTTATGGGGTTATTAGGGGCGGATCTTACCGAAGTGTGTACTCATCTGTCATTTGTACACGGAGCCAAAAGAAGATTTGATCTTATAGGAGAAGCCGACGGAATAAAGGTGTATTCCGATTACGCTCATCATCCCACCGAAATAGCGGTAACGCTGGAAACGGCAAGCAGGATGAAACATAATAAACTTTATGCGGCTTTTGAAGCTCATACCTTTTCCAGAGTAAGGGTGTTGTTTGAGGAATTTGTGCAAAGCTTTGCCCTTGCGGATATCGCTATAATCGCCGACATATACAATGACAGGGAAAGTCCCGACAGTGAGGTGTCGGGGAAAAGGCTTGCCCAAGCAATAAACAAGAATGTTACAAAAGCGATATATCTGCCGTCATATCAGGCGATAGAGGATTATCTTTTCGAGCATGCGAAAAGCGGTGATATAGTCATGGTGCTGGGCTCCAAATATTTGGAAACAATATGTAAACCTTTGTTGAAAAGACTGGAAAAAAGGTAATAAGAATAGTATTTTGAGTTAAATATTTATTTAAGTTAAATTAAATCAATTAAAACAGCTTTATGGAAGTAAAGCCTGTTGTTATTTTATTCCTTGAATAATATAATCTAAACGAGAGAAAAAGAGACGAAAATGAAGCAGGTTTTGCGACAGGAAAAAAAGTATATCATATCAAAGACCGATTACATAAAATATTCGGCCGCTTTTAATACCTACCTTGCTCAGGACGAGAACAACGGAGAGCACGGCTATATGGTGCGTTCTTTATATTTTGATACTTTATGGGATAATGATTTTGTCGAAAAAGAAGACGGCGTGGAAATAAGAAGAAAGATACGGTTGAGAATATATAAGCCCACCGATCAGTTTGCCGGTCTTGAGATGAAACAGAAACAGGGCTCCCAGCAGCTGAAAAGGTCTTTGAAGATGACAAGAGAAGATGCCATACTGCTTACAAAGGGAATATATACACCTTTGCTCGGCTACAAAGACCCTTTTGCCAAAGAATTGTATGCGGTCATGAATATGCGTTTTTACAGACCCAAAGCCATAGTGGAATATAACAGGAAGGCTTTTATTGCCAAAGAGAACAGTATAAGGATTACATTTGACCATAATATTAGGGCGACCGAGAGTTGCTTTGACATATTTTCCGAAAATCTTAACACATATCCGGTTTTCAGTCAGGACGGGGTGATTTTGGAAGTAAAATACAACGGTTTTTTACTTTCCTATATTAAAGACATGCTGGACAGAGTGGAGCAATCGGAGTTATCGGTAAGTAAATATGCACTCAGTCGTACTATATGCCTTAATTATGTATTTTAAAAAGGAGAAGGATTATGACTAAATATTTATTGGAATTGCTGGAGCAGGGAAAAACTCTGACCGTACAGGAAATATTGTCGCATCTTGCCGTAGCCGCCGTTGTAGGAGTGGTAATATTTCTGTCGTACATGTATACCCACACGGGTACTATATACAGCAGGAAATTTAATGTATCTCTTTTGATGCTGACGCTGCTTACGACAATGGTAATGACGGTCATAGGAAACAACATAGCCTTGTCGTTAGGTATGGTAGGTGCATTATCCATTGTAAGATACCGTACGGCGATTAAGGATTCCAGAGACACTGCATACATTTTCTGGGCAATTATCGCAGGCATCTGTTGCGGTGCCGGAGACTATCTGGTAGCCGCTATAGGAAGTACCGTTGTGTTCCTGCTGCTTCTTGCTTTCGGTAAGGTAAGGAATGACAACAGGATGCTGGTAATCGTAAAAGGAGCACGAAACTCCGAGCGTCAGATTGAAGCCATTATATTCAACTACTATTCGGCAAAAGCCAATCTCAGAGTAAAGAATACCACCGAGCTTACCGTGGAATATATTTACGAGGTATCCAAAAAAGTAATGAGAAAAGCGGCTGCCAACGAAAAAAGCATAACCGAAAGGCTTTACGAGTTGCAACACATCGAGTATGTCAACATCGTGGAACAGAACGACGAGATAAACAATTAAAAGGAGAGGTCTTGCGTAGGAAGTTAATTATCAGTTCAATAGCCCTTATATGCCTTATTGCCGTAGCCGTTTCGCTGTCTTACTTAAATTATGGCAACAGAAGACATCATCAGCATATTGCCGATGTAAAGCATGTGAAGTGTAATCATACGGACGGTCGTTTCTGTACTCATCTTCCTTTAGTGCATATAAATACGGACGGACAGGACATACCGGTTCTTGCCGATAACAGCATGGTTATCGATGCGGACCTTTCGATATTTGACAAGGACGATAGCAACAATCATCTGGACGATCAGGCGGATTTGCACAGTCTCATTACCATAAGAGCAAGAGGCAACACTTCCTTATGGTTTGATAAAAAATCCTATCTTATAAGACTTATAAAAGAGGACCGTACAGAGAACGCCAAAAAAGTAATGGGTATGGAAGCCCATGATAAGTGGATTCTCAACGGACCTATACTGGACAAGACACTCATAAGGAATTATATAAGCATGAATATAGCCGGAGAGATAATGAGTAATTCTCCCGATGTCCGTTTTTGCGAGGTATTTGTCAATGATGAATATATGGGGGTATATGTCATGATGGAAGCAATCTCACGCGGCAAAGGCAGGGTGGATATTTCCAGATACAGAGAAGACAGACCGTTTACAAGTTATATTGTCCGGCTGGACAGAGGTACCGTTCCCGAAGAGGAGATAGACCCGTTTACCGGATATACATACAACATGAATTCCATATGTAATATTGTCTATCCCGCAAGAAAAAACATTAACGAGCAGATAAAGACATATATTGAAAACGATGTGTCGGCATTTGAAAAAGCTTTATACTCCTATGATTATGCCGATAAAGAATTAGGCTACCGTAAACATATCGATGTAATGTCTTTCGTGGATTATTTGATTATAAACGAGTTTACGCAAAATTATGATGCGGAAATTTACTCCACATATCTTTACAGAGATACAAAAGGGAAGATAGGAATAGGTCCGGTATGGGATTTTAACAATGCTTATGATAACTATATGGAAACACCTATGAGCGCTACCGGATTTTCCTTCCAGAATAAAGTATGGTACATAATGCTCATGAAAGACGACTATTTTACCGAACTGGTAATTAAAAGGTATAAGGTTCTGAGAAAGACGGTGCTAAGCGACGAGTATTTAATAAACTATATCGACAAGACCGTAAGATATCTCGGACCTGCTATTGACAGAAATTTTGAGAAGTGGGGATATACTTTCTTAATAGATAAAGGATTGCTGGAGCCTGCAGAAAGAAATCTCAAAAGTTACGATGCGGCATTGAATCAGCTTAAGAACTATATAACGGCAAGAGGGAAATGGATGGATGAGAATATTGATTCGATAAAACAGTACAGCCACGATTCCAGAAACAAGTCCTTCAATAATTAGGCATGTAAAGAGGTTAAATGAAGAAGTTTTTGATAGCAACGGGTATTATATTGATTCTTGCATTAGGTATAAACTATGTGCTGTTCTCCACGAACTTCTTTATAGATTTGCACCCTAATACACCTGTTACGACGTCATTCATTACCGATGAGGAAAACATATATATTCTGAAAAACGGACAATATGAGAAATTTCAGATTAAAGGTGTAAATATCCGAAGTGCCATACCCGGCAAATTCGGAACCGATTATGCCATAGAATACGATGATTACCTCAGGTGGTTAAAACAGATAAAAGAAATGGGCGCCAATACGATAAGGGTGTATCAGATAATGAATGTAGACTTCTATAATGCGCTGTATGATTTTAATAAAGATAATGAAGACCCTCTTTATCTTCTTCACGGCCTTACCGTTTCCGATTATGTCCAGAACAGTCATATAGATGCGAAAGATGAAGATTTTTATAAAGAGATAATAAAGCAGACATATATTCTTGTGGATATAATACACGGAAAACGTCAACTGGTACTTAACCAGCAAAGCGGTTACGGATTCTATATGAAAGATATCTCGCCCTGGGTATTGGGATATGTCTTAGGCTCCAACTGGAACAGCAACACCATCGCATATACCGACAGGTTGCATAAAGCACATGAAGGATATAGCGGCAAGTATATGTACACTACGGAAGATGCGACGGCATTCGAATCGGTGCTTGCAATGATAGGCGATACCATAATTACTTACGAATCGGCAAGGTATAAAGAGCAGAGGTTGGTATCTTTCTTTAACTGGCCGTCTACCGATCCTTTCGTATATCCCGATTATATAACGGAATTTTTCAAAAAGTGTGCCGAGGTGGATGTGGAGCATATAAGGACGACTGATGCATTTATATCCGGACATTTCGCCTCCTATCATGCTTACCCTTATTACCCCGGTTACCTTAACTATTTTGAAAATAAGGATTTTTGGTTTAAGGATGCGGAAGGTAATGTCAACACCTATACGGCATATCTGAAAATGCTTAAACTCCATCACAGCATTCCCATAGTTATAACCGAGTTCGGAGTGCCTACCTCCAGAGGGATGGCTCATGAGGATACAAACAGAGGGTATAATCAGGGCAGGAATACGGAATATGAACAGGGACAGATAATAGTTAATACATATGAGCAGATAAAATCGGCGGATTGTGCCGGAAGCCTTGTGTATGTGTGGCAGGATGACTGGTCGCTGACCACCTGGAACACACAACATTCGGTGGATGAGAGAAGGTGTGTGTACTGGTCGGATGCACAGTCTTCCGATCAGGGATTCGGCATATTGACTTTTGACCCGGGAGAGAAAAAAGTATTATGTCACGTTGACGGTGATATAAACGAATGGGTAGGTATTGAACCGGTTGCCGTAAACGGTGATATGAGCGTATCAATGCAGTATGACGAAAAGTTCATATATTACCTTGTATATAAAAAGGATTATGACCGTGAACGCGATATTCTTTACATACCCATAGATATTACCCGAAAATCCGGGAGCAACTACTGCAAGCAACATGATGTGCGGTTTGACTGCTATGCGGACTTTCTTATAGTATTAAACGGGATAAATGATAGCAGGGTACTGGTTCAGGAACGATATGATGTGCTGAGAGCTATGTATAACCAGTATATAGCGGGAGAGAATCCGCATTCCCGTCCTCCGCACATAAACAGCCCGGTATTCAATAAGATAAATCTCATACTTCAGCTGGAAGCATTGGAAAAAGTCAACCATCCCGGCATTAAGGCGCAAGTTTATGAAACGGGAATATTGACACACGGAAACAGCAACCCCGCACATAAAGAATACAATTCGCTTGCAGATTTCCATATTGCCGGCAACTATATTGAGATGAGAATTCCCTGGAATCTTCTGAATTTTTCCGATCCGTCCAATATGTTTATTCATGACGACTATTATGAGCATTACGGAGTGGAAAGTATAGGTATAGATAAGATGTATGTAGGTGTCGGATCGGCGGAAAACAGAGGGCATATAATAGAAATGTTCCCGTTCAGTTTAAAAGGATGGAACAAGGTAACATATCATGAAAGACTTAAAGCGTCATATTACATGATACAAAAAATGTGGACAGACGAGGAGCGGACAGCGGATGGCGAATGAGGTAAGGATAGATCTCATATTGATTATATACACGGCAATCTGTGTGATGATGATTTGTTTCAACACGGTCTTTCTTCTCTATCTGCGCTACCGGGATTTTATATTCAAAGATAAAAGAGAAAAAATCAGGCAGGCAATAAAAGATCAGATTGAGCTTGTAAGTAAGAATGAGGAGATTGACAAACAAAAGCAACAGTATCTGTACAGGAATTTCACTAAGATACGTTTCTTAAAAGCATTTCATGAGATTGTAAAAGAGCAAGCGGCTGTAGATTATGAGAGCACATTCGCATATCTTAAACAGTGTAAACCGCTGTTTGAATATCTTATTATAGAGTTTGATAATAAGGAAAATTCTAAAAAAGGTTATCTTGCTTTTCTTATCGGCGAGTTCAGGCTGTGTGACCAATTTGTCTATGACTTCATAGTCTCGGCAATGATATCGTACACGACCAATAAGTCGGTGTTTGTTAGACAGAATGCTCTTCATACATTGTATACATCCGATAACGGCGAAGCCATACTGACCGCAATGCTGAGAATGCAGGAAATGAAAATAAAGCACAACAATAAACTTATTGCCGATGGATTAATGCTTTTCCATGGAGACAGAGCACACCTTGCATCGTATTTGTGGAAGGAATTCGGCAGCTTTGATGTAAGCACCAGGGTTGCAATAGTAAACTTCATAAAGATGTCTACTCTGGATTACAGCGAAAAGTTCCTAAAATTGTTGAAAGACAAACACTCGCACAAAGAAATAAGGCTTGCTGTAATTAGATACTTCGGAAGGATAGCTTATGCTCCCGCGGGACAGTATCTTGTGGAGCTTCTGAGACAGAAAAATTCCGAGTGGGAATACCGGGCAATAGCCGCCACTGCTCTTTCGGCATATAAATGCGATGAAGTGGTGGAAGCGCTGAAAGAGGCATTATCATCGGACAACTGGTATGTGAGATTCAATGCATCGGAAAGTCTGGTCGGGATGGATGTGAAATATATGGATTTAGTGGACATATATAACGGATCGGACAGGTACGCAAGGGAAATACTGGAGTATAAAGTGGAAACGGAAAGACTCAAGAGAAAAACGAGAAGGGAGAAACGGGATGTTTATTGAAACAGCAAGAGCAATACTTATATCAATAGGGATTTTTTACTCTCTTTACCTTTTTGTATATGCTACATTTTTATTGGTATCGGTAACTATCGGAGCTTCCGAACTGTACAGAACCAAGCAGCTGAGTACTCTGCACAATGTAATTTCCCATGATTACTATTTTCCTGTATCCATCGTAGTACCCGGATACAACGAAGAAGTCACCATTTGCGATACTGTACACTCTCTTTTAAATCTTGATTACAGGCTCTATGAGATTATAGTTGTGGATGACGGTTCAAAGGACAACACATCCAAACTGCTTGTTGAAGAGTTCAAAATGACCAAGGTGCGGAGAAAAGTAAAGAAAAGCATACGGTGCCAGGACGAGGAATTCATATATGAAAGCTATGCATATAAAGTTCCCATCGTACTCATAAGAAAGAAAAACGGCGGCAAGGCGGATGCTTTAAACATGGGTATAAACGCATCGAGATATCCTTATTTCGTGTGTATGGACGCCGATTCCATGCTGCAGTCGGACGCTCTTGAGAGAATAGTCCGGCCGGTACTTACCGATGAGAATCTTATTGCATGCGGAGGAGTTATAAGGATAGCCAACGGGGTGGTGCTGGAGAACGGAAAAGTCAAAAAGTACGAAATGCCGGACAATATGGTTGCGGCAATGCAGGTTTTGGAGTATGAACGGTCTTTTCTGGCATCCAGAATACTGTTTGATATGTTCAACGGAAGCCTGATAATATCCGGGGCATTCGGATTATTTAAAAAGGATATGGTAATTGCGGTCGGAGGTTATGATCACACCACCATGGGAGAAGATATGGAACTGGTTGTGCGGTTGCATGTGTTTTGTCTTAAGAATCAAATACCGTATACCATAAAGTATGCCACCGATGCGGTATGCTGGAGCCAGGCTCCCGATAACATGAGAGATCTGAGAAAACAGAGAAGAAGATGGCATCTGGGACTATATCAGAGTCTGACCAAGCACAAACAGATACTTTTCAGCAGTAAATTCGGATTGGTCAGAACGGTATCCTACATGTATTTTCTTATCTTCGAGTTGCTATCTCCTTATATAGAGATATTCGGTATATTGTCGGTTATAGCCATGTTTCTTCTGGGCATGGTCACTACAAGGGTTGCCATAGCATACACGGCAATATCACTCCTTTACGGAGCGATATTGACATTGTCCGCCTTTTTCTCTAGGATACACACTCAGAATATAGAGCTGAGGGCAAAGGATGTGTGGAAAGCAATAGGAGCTTGTATATTTGAAAATGTCGGATTCAGAGTAATACTGGCCTATACCAGAATGACTGCTTTTATAGGCTATAAGAAAAGAAAACTGCAGTGGGGTAAAATTAAGAGGGTAAAATTCAACCAATAATACGGAGAATATATTACAATGTATATGAATATAATAAAGGATAACAGATATGATTGCATTCAAAGGTATTAAAAAAGTTTTATTCGGATATTCAAAAAAAGATGTCATTATGTACATAGAGCTCTTGAATGAAGATCTGAACAGTCGCATAGCGGAAAAAGACAGGCAGGTCAATCTTATACTGGAGCAGAATAAAATGCTTCTTAAAAGATTGGAGATGCTGGAGAAGAATAAGGACGATATTGCTCTTTCTTTGATTCATGCAAAGAAAAAGGCGGACAATATATTGGCCGATGCAAGAAAGCAGGCCGATATAATACTGAAAGACACGATGGAGGAAAAAGAGCGTCAGGCCGAGCAATATAAACAGGTAGAGGAAGAGTTCGAGGAATTCAGGCAATCGGTATCCAAAGTCCTTAAAAGCTTCATAAGGGGAGCGGAAGGCATCAAAAAGGACTGTGATAAAGCACATAAACTGAACATAGGAGAGTAGATGAAGAAGAGATTTTTAGTTTTATCAATCATATGTATTCTGGTAATGTCTGCAATATACGGATATGCGGCCGAGGAACAAACCTTTGTGCTGACAAAGGAAGAACAGGCCGTTGTGGCGTCTTACCCCGTTGTCTATGTGGCACTGGACAGAAATAGTTTTCCTTTTGAATTCTACAACTATGCGGAGAAACAATATGAAGGTGTTGTCGTACGGATTTTAGACCATGTACATCAGCTGACCGGATTTCAATTCGAATATCTCAAAACAAAAGATTTTGAACAAGCCCTGCAGTACGGATTTAACTTTCAGGCGGATATTACCGTATCGAAAGTAAATAAGTATGCCGGCTTCATGCAAAGCAGACAGTTGGTAAAATTCAAAGGTTATGATGTGGGGATGCAGTTTACCCAAAGAATGCCGTCCGATGTTGCTGCACTTATTAACCGTGCCATAGATACGATTTCCGAGGAAGATATAAAGACCATTATCGCAAGCGAGGCCGTGCAGTATGAAAAAATGTTCAACAGAACCGAACTGCGTGTCACGATTGCTCTCTCGGCAGTTATATTCGCAATACTGACGGTTGCTATGATTCTTATCATCTATCTCAAGTATAAGGAGAATAAAAATCTTTTTCTGAATACCGACAGCCTTACAGGGTATCCCAATATAAAGGGGATGAAAGCGGTAACCGATGTTTCCATCAGTATGTTGAATATAAGTACATACTGCATGGTTAATCTTGTTGTGTATAACCTGAATTACATAAGGGAGGTTTACGGATATACAGAGGCGGACAAGGTTCAGACCGATATAGCCGTACTGCTGGATAATCATATTTACAACAATGAGATTCTTGCAAGAGCAAATAACGACGATTTCATATTGTTGCTTCAATTTACCGAAAGAGAGGAAATGATAGGGAGATTATCCAATATAGTAGAGAAGGTAAATGAAAAGTACAATCTTAAAAACTCCGATTATCCCGTTGTGCTGAGTATAGGAATTTATAATCCTAAATACGAAGAACTGAATATGGATATCCTTATGCAGAAGTCTTTACAGGCCCGTCAGTTCGTAAAGGAAAAGGATGATGTTAGATACAAGTTTTATGATGATACCGTTCGTATTATGACCGTAGAGGAAAAACTTATGCAACAGGAATTCCTTGCAAGCATGGAAAAAGACGAATTCCTCATATATATACAGCCTAAGATACTGCTTGCCGACAACTCAATATACGGCGGCGAGATATTGTCCAGATGGTATAACCCCAGACGCGGACTTATCCGGCCGGGCGAATATATACCTGTTTTTGAAAAGAGCGGTATTATTACGACATTTGATATGTACATGTTTGAAAAGGCTTGCCAACTGTTGCAACAGAGTCTTAAAGAAGGCAGACAGGTTGTTCCCGTGTCGGTTAATTTTGCACGTTCGCACTTTGCAAATATCGATTTCTGCGACCGGATATTTGCAATAGCAACACAATACGAAGTATCTCCCAATTATCTGAACATTGAAGTAACGGAAAGTCTTATTGCGGAAAATGCGAAGATTATGAAAGATATAGTCAATAAACTAAAAGAAATGGGCTTTACCATTTCATTGGACGATTTCGGAACGGGGTATTCCTCCTTCTCCGATTTGCCCAATTTCATGTTGGACTATCTCAAACTTGACAGAAGCATGATATACAACTTAGAAGACAGTAAAACCAAAAAGATGATAAAAGGCATAACCGATCTTGCACATAATATGGATTCGCTTATCATATGCGAAGGTGTGGAAACAAAAGAGCAAGCCGATATACTAAGGTCGCTTGATTGTGATATTGCTCAGGGCTACTACTATTATCAACCCATGCCATATGAGGAATTTGAAAAGTTATTACAGTCAAAACAAATTGACTAAGCAATTACGGACTGGTAATATAACCGTTGAGGAGTTTCTATGAATCAAAGAGAGAGATTTTTAAATGTTATGAATTTCCGATCCGTGGACAGGTTGCCCATGATTGAATGGGCGGGATGGTGGGATAAAACAATCTTGCGTTTCATTTCCGAAGGTGTTCCCGATATGCCCGATAAAGAAGACATAAAGCATGAGTACTTCGGACTGGACAGATTGAAACAGTATTGGATTGGAGCCAGGGGGAGAGGATATAATCAGTTGGCCGAGGATATGAAGAAAGTAACCGACATGCAGTCCTATGAAAGATTAAAACCGTATCTTTATGATAAAAGGAAAGTACAGGCTGCGGCGGAAGATGCGGCGCAATATAAAAAAATGCATGATGACGGTGATTTGGTGGTATGGATAACGGTGGACGGCTTCTTCTGGTTTCCGAGAACGCTTTTCGGTATAGAGGAGCATTTATATGCCTTCTATGATGAGCCCGAACTGATGCACCGCATGAATCAGGATGAAGCGGACTATATAAACTATGTAATTGACGAGATGAGCAAAGTCATACAGCCCGACTTTATGACATTTGCCGAAGATATGTCATATAATTTGGGACCCATGCTTTCCGAAGAGATGTTTGATGAGTTCCTGCTTCCGTACTACAGGCAGACCGTTCCGCATATTGAAGAAGCGGGAATCATACCTATAGTGGATACCGACGGGCAGCTGGAAGGGATGATTCCGTGGCTGCAAAGAGCGGGAATCAGAGGAGCTTTACCTCTGGAAAGGAAAGCGGGAGTGGATGTCAACAGAATAAGGAAGAATTATCCCGATTTTCTCATAATCGGGGCATACGACAAGATGGTGATGAGTGTTTCCGAACAGGCTATGCGGGAGGAATTCGAGCGTCTGCTTCCGGCCATGAGGTCGGGAGGGTATATACCCAGTGTGGACCATCAGACACCTCCGGAAGTTTCCCTGGATAATTACCGGACATATCTTAAACTTCTGGAAGAGTATTGTGTAAAAGGAGCCGTCAGGTGAGCAACACAGGACCAATTACGATACTGTCGTTATTAACGGCACTTACGGTTGTTTTGGCAAAACTTTTAGCCGTTAATCTTCAGGTTATAAGGAAAGGAGCGGAATTTGTTTCCATTGCCAAGTGATTAATATGAAACAGAGAGAAAGATTTTTAAATGTTATGAATTTCCAACCCGTGGACAGGCTTCCCATGATTGAATGGGCGGGTTGGTGGGATAAAACAATCTTGCGTTTCATTTCCGAAGGTGTTCCCGATATGCCTATAAGGGAAGATATTAAGCATGAATACTTCGGGCTGGACAGGTTGAAGCAGTACTGGATAAAACCCAGGGGGAGAGGGTATTATCAGTTATCCGATGAAATTAAGAAAGTAACCGACGATGAGTCCTATGAAAGATTAAAACCCTATCTTTATGATAAGTACAGAGCACAGGTTGCGGTGGAAGATGCAAAGCAATACAAAAAAATGCATGATGACGGTGATTTGGTGATGTGGATAACGGTGGACGGATTCTTTTACTTTCCCAGAACACTTTTCGGCATAGAGGAGCATTTATTTGCCTTTTATGATAAACCCGAGTTGATGCACCGCATGAATCAGGACCAAGCGGATTTTATAAACTATATAATAGACGAGGTAAGTGAAACAATACAGCCCGACTTTATGACATTTGCCGAAGATATGTCATATAACCTGGGCCCTATGCTTTCCGAAGAGATGTTTGACGAGTTTCTGCTTCCGTACTACAGGCAGACCGTTCCTCGTGTAGAAGAAGCGGGAATCATACCTATAGTGGATACCGACGGACAGTTGGAAGCAATGATTCCGTGGCTGAAAAGAGCGGGTATAAGAGGAGCTTTGCCTCTGGAAAGAAAAGCCGGAGTGGATATCAACAGAGTAAGAAAGAATTATCCCGATTTTCTCATAATCGGGGCATACGACAAGATGGTGATGAGTGTTTCCGAACAGGCTATGCGGGAGGAATTCGAGCGTCTGCTTCCGGCCATGAGGTCGGGAGGGTATATACCCAGCGTGGACCATCAGACACCTCCGGAAGTTTCCCTGGATAATTACCGGATATATCTTAAACTTCTGGAAGAGTATTGTATAAAAGGAGCCGCCAGGTGAGCAACACAAGACGAATTACGATACTGTCGTTATTAACGGCACTTACGGTTGTTTTAGCAAAACTCTTAGCCGTTAATCTTCAGGTTATAAGGATAGGGACGGAATTTGTTTCCATTGCTATGGCATCAATATTATTCGGTCCCGCCTACGGAGCATTATCCGCCGTGCTTGCCGATTTGCTGGGAAGCGTTTTATTCCCTACCGGACCGTATTCTCCGGTAATAACCATTGTGGCCATTGCTAACGGCCTTATATACGGCTTATTTCTTCACAATAAAGAAATAACCGTAAAAACCACAATTTTTGCCGTACTGACCAAAGCCCTGATAAGCGACTTTTTTCTTATGAGCATAGCATTGTATATGCTGTACAGAATACCGATTAATGAATTATTGGTAGCAAGAAGCATTAAGACCGCAGCGGTAATAGTGATAGAAACGCTGGTTATTTATTTAGTTATCAGACCGGTTCTCAATATCTTCTATAAAAAAGGATGGATTGTACCGGAAGATATAATTAAAAAGGATTAGAGGAGGAATTACACAATGGAAGTAGGATTGGTTACGAGGAGTCTTGCAAATCATACACCGGAGGAAACGGTAGACTTATTAAAAAAATTCGGTTTTACCTCTACAGAGATAAGTTTTGCATTCAGTAATTTATATGTATATCAGTACAACGGTTACAAACCGATGGACGAGTTGACCGATGAAGCCGCTAAAGACATAATCAAATTGTTCAGGGATAATTCGATAGATGTAGTTGCCATAGGTGCATTTTCCTCACTGTTCGAGCCGGATAAGGAGAAACAGGAAAACAATTTTAAAGCATATGAAAGATACATTCAGGTAGCCGCAAACAACGGTATTGAGTATGTGGCAACCGAATCGGGATTTGTTCCGGGAAAAAGAGGCATAGACTTCTTTACCTTTGAGGCGGATTTTGCCTATTTCAAATCCAACATGATAAGACTGTTGGATATCGCAAAGCATTACGGAGTATCCATTGCATATGAACCCTGTATATTTGATTTTGCACCTTCCGCAAAAAGAACCAGAGACTTAATCTGGCAGTGTGAAAGAGATAACTTCAAAATATTGTTGGATCCCGCAAATCTCATTGCCAATTCCGATGAAGAAGATATATTCAAATATCTTAAAGACTATATTGCGTATTTCCACGGTAAAGACAGAAAAGTAAATGATGCAAAGGGCAGGAATGTGGGAGAAGGCGATATAGACTGGGTGAAGTTTCTGTCGCTTCGTAAAAAGTATACCCCCGATGCCGCTTTCATATTGGAATACTGTAATAAAACCAACTGCGAGATGGTAAAGGAAAGAGTGTTGGAGTACGCAAAACAGGTGGTATAGAAACCGATAAAGGAGTTTCCGACATGAGCAACAGCACAATTATAAATAAGATTGTAGAAAAAGAGCGCATATATTTCAATGAAGGACACACTTTGCCGATAAGTGCAAGGATTAAATCTCTTAAACTGCTGGAAACATCCATAAGAAATAATGAAGATATGATTCTTTCCGCTCTGAAAAGCGATTTGAACAAGAGCCGTTATGAAGGATATATGACCGAACTTGCAATTGTATTTTGCGAGTTGGACCATACTTTAAAAAATATAAAACATTGGGCAAGACCTGAAAGAAAGAAAGTTGCTCTTTCACAGGCTCCGGCTAAAGCGAAGATAATAAAGGAGCCTTACGGTACTGTTCTCATAATGGCCCCTTGGAATTATCCTTTTCAACTTTGCATGGTTCCGCTTATAGGCGCCATAGCCGCAGGTAATACGGCTGTCGTAAAGCCTTCGGCATATGCTCCTGCTGTATCAAATGCAGTTTGCTCCGTTATAAGCGAAGCATTTCCTCCGGAATATGTATCCGTTGTGGAAGGAGGCAGAGAGGAGAATAATGCTTTATTGGAGCAGCATTTTGACTATATCTTCTTTACCGGATCACCCGCTGTAGGAAAAGCCGTAATGCAACAGGCTGCAAATAATCTTACACCCGTTACTCTGGAACTGGGCGGAAAGAGCCCCGTTATAGCGGAACAAAGCGCGGATATTAAAAAAACTGCCAAGCGGATACTCTTCGGAAAACTTCTGAACGCAGGACAAACCTGTGTAGCTCCCGACTATCTTTTAGTGCAAAACAGCATAAAGGCGGAACTTATCAATGAAATAAAGAATCATTACAATACAATGATTCCCGACACAAAATACAAAAGAGAAAATTTCCCCAAGATTATTAACAAAAAGCATTTTGATCGTATCAGGCAACTTATGGAAACCCAAGACATTTTGATTGGGGGAAATACATATCCCGATACTCTGCAAATAGAGTTCACTTTAGTAAACGAACCGGATACCGAAAGTCCTCTTATGCAGGAGGAAATTTTCGGTCCTGTTCTTCCTGTAATAGGTTTTGACGATATAAACCAAGCTGTAAACTTTGTTAAGAGCCGTCCCAAGCCTTTGGCTCTGTACCTTTTTACAAAGGATAAATCGGTAGAGAAAACAATTCTGAGAAATCTTTCTTTCGGCGGCGGTTGTGTCAATGACACGGTTATTCATCTTAGCAGTCCGCATCTGCCGTTCGGAGGGGTGGGAAACAGCGGAATGGGCAGATATCACGGTAAAGAGACCTTTGAGACCTTCTCGCACACAAAGAGTATACTTAAAAAATCATGGCATTTGGATATTCCCGTACGCTACCATCCTTTCCAATCTCCGGATAAGAAACTGCCGGAATGGTTGTTTAAGAAGTAAACAGAATTAACCGGGTAAGAAGAAAAACGGAACGATTTCTCGTTCCGTTTGATTTATCTTTTGTGAATTACCGTTTCTCTTATGCACCTATGGATGTGCCTGCACAGCAGACCAGTGCCATTATAGTGGCATTTACAAGACCGGCAAGCCATGCATTTCCTGTACGTACATACAGACGTCTGGAAACAATAGTTGCGGTTGCAACGCATGGAATGATGGGATATGTCCATATATTCTGCATGCTTAACGTGCTGTTTGTGAATGCTCCTACATTGATGAAGTAGCTGTTGAAGTACCACACACTTATAATCAACCAGCCTACATTGAATACTACATTTATGAGAACGGTTACCCACTCGGGCAGATCCTTCACCCTGTAATTTATATTCAATGCCGCATTGGTCATGTAGAATACAAAGAAGAACGGCACATATCTTAAGTAGGACAGCAGTCTGTCGGTCTTAAATATTCTGAATGCAAATGTCCATGCTCTGAAGTCCACAACCAACACATTCCAAAGTAGTTGTATGGTTCCGAAGAACACGAAGCAAAGTATTGCTGCAAGTGCAAGCGTCTTGAAGATATTACCTACACTGCGAATTCTGAAGCCCAGGAACGGTCTCTCTTCATGTGCAAGATAATCATCTTTGTAAACAATCATGTTGATGACTCTGTTTATGAGCCAGATGACCGCCGTTATTATCAGTGCAAATGTTGCACAGCATATACCCCAGTAAGCAATGGTACCGGCATTTGCCCAGCTGGTGTAGGTCTGACCGGTAATTTCGCTTGTGGTGTCGGTAATCAGTGTTCTCCAGAAACTGTTTGCATACCAGTTTTTACCCCTCACTATATTCTCCCAGGCATAATATCCGTACCATGCAGTCAGAATACCGCTCAGCCAGTAGAATACATGTTTGCGGGGTTTCGTAAGAAGAACCGGAGCCTCGGGAATATCGCCTTCGGCAGCTGCCAGTGAAGCGAATGCTTTTGTCTTAAGCAGTAAATCTACCAGTATGACAAGCAGTCCGAACAGACCGGCAATTCCGAAAATGGCGAATACTTCCTTTATCCACCATGTCTGGTTATTAGGTGCCTTGAAGGTTGTGCCTTCGGCAACTCCGAATACATTGTAGCAGAAGTCTATTATTCCCGCTGCACTCATTCTGGAGAAGTGATTCATCGGGTGGTTTTCTTTGGCTTCGTAAACCGCACGAATCTGAACCGTATCACTTGCCTGTTGCGCTCCGCCGGTCTGTGCCGACAGGTATTTTTTGTCTTCAGGCTGACCTATCAGAGCACCTTGTTTGTTGAAATCATAGATTCCGCCGTTAATAACTTCGTATTGCTCACCTGTTGCCGATTCCAAAGGTTTGCCAACAAAGTCCATAGCCTGCGAGGACATGAGATAGAACGGGGAATTGCCGCTCTTTGTGAACACATAGTATTGTGTTTTCTTGTGGTAGGTATCGGAAGAGGTTATTGCTACATAATCATCCCCCTTCTTTACATACAATTTACCGTCTATACTTCTGTTTACGGTAACCTTTTCATTTATACCTTGTGTGAACAACAATTCCGTGTTTTGGTTGAGGTTGAGCGGGCGATAGATGCCGTTCTTGGTTGTGCTGGCAAAGAAGAACTCGTCGCTGGATGCCTTGAGAACCGAAACACCTTTAAGGTTGGTACCGTAACTGGCGTTCTGAGCATTGTTGGCCTGGACGATACCTGCGGAAATTATACCCATGTGGTATCCTTTGCTCAATGCCTCATCAACCTGGCCTTCCCATGTGTACTTGGTGTCACCTACGGTGATAGCGGTCTTATTGGATACACCGTCAAGCATTAAGGCACCGTTTGTGGCGCTGCCGCCCATGGAGTGACCGGAAACCAAAATCCTGCTGCCGTCAACAATCCTGTTACCTTGCGGATCGGTCAGATTGTAAAGGTACTTGGCTGCGGACAACATCGAATCACCGTAATTGTCATAAGTGGTTGTGTCGTTGTGTCCGTGAGATTCACGGTCAATCAGCAATACAACATAACCTCTGCGGGCAGCCTCGATGCCGTTTTGCAACTGCATTTCACGGTTGTTGTACAGACCGTGTGTAAAGACCACACCGGGTGCCGGATGATCTTTGGTGGCATTTTTAGGTGTAATCAGAATACCGGAAACAACTTTACCGTTTACCGTATAGTCTTTGGCCTCTTCGCTATCCGTAGCCTTGATAGTGATTGTGCCGGTGTTGGTTTTGTTGCGCAGATCTTCAATCTTCGCCGTCCAGCCGGCCGTTTGAACAAACGATCCGATCAGGGCGTTGATGACAATCAGCGCAACGCAAATGGCAAGCTTAATAAGCGTTGCTTTGCGTCCATAGAAATCTTTCATAGTTACCCTCCTTTTGAAATTCCGTGCGTTATTAAATTGGTACAGTTCGACTATATATATAATATCATTAAATGTTTATCTAATCAATGTTTTATAAACTATATGTAAAGGAAATGTTAAATTAGCGTAAAGTAGCCTTTTGCAAAAAAAGGTGTTGCAAAAGATTAAAGTATGTAGTACAATTCAAAGGCTGCGATATTTTCGCAGTACCATGATCCTTGAGATTGCCGCATTTTGCGGGTAACTTAAGGGGAGAAGTACCAATCTTTAAGGTTGGGCGGAAGCGATTAGACAAAGGTCACGGCCCGTGTCATACGGGCATATATAATGGGAAGGCGCGATACACCCGGGACTATGTGCTAATAGAAATGGTAAAAGAATTTAAGGAGGAGCTATCAGAATGGCTAGCAAACAGAGAATAAGAATAAGACTTAAAGCTTATGACCACGAATTAATCGATCAGTCTGCAAACAAGATTGTAGAGACTGCGAAAAGAACGGGTGCAAAGGTATCCGGTCCCGTACCTCTTCCCACCGAGAAGGAAATAGTGACCATATTAAGAGCACCGCACAAGTACAAAGATGCAAGAGAACAGTTTGAAATGAGAACGCACAAGCGCCTTATTGACATATTGAACCCTATGCCCAAGACAGTGGATGCATTAATGCTTCTGGATCTGCCGGCGGGAGTGGATATAGAGATAAAGTTGTAAAAGTCAAGTTCAACTGAAAGAAAGTTGAACCAATAACTTAGGAGGATAGATATACGAAGTGAAAAACTTTATGTTAGGAAAAAAAGCGGGAATGACACAGTTGTTTCTGGAAGACGGACAGGCGGTACCTGTTACGGTAATAGAAGCCGGTCCCCTGACCGTGGTGCAGATAAAGACGACAGAGCACGACGGATACAATGCCGTTAAGGTGGCTTACGGTGATGTAAAAGAAAGCAGAGTAAATAAGCCGGAAAAAGGACTTTATGAGAAATCCGATCTTACACCCAAGAAATTTGTAAGAGAATTCAAAGTGGAATCCGCAGAAGGATATAAAGTCGGTGATGTAATAACGGTGGAAACTCTTAAAGAAGGAATGCTCGTCGATGTAATAGGCACATCCAAAGGAAGAGGATATGCCGGAACGACAAAGAGGTACGGAACAGCTATCGGCCGTGCTTCACACGGTTCCAAATACCATCGCGGATTGGGAGCTTTAGCAATGCATAGCGATCCGGGCAGAGTGTTTAAAGGAAGGAAGATGCCCGGACAGATGGGAGCGGAAAGAGTTACGGTGCAGAATCTGGAAGTAATGAAGATTTATGCGGACCGTAACGCGGTTTTAGTTAAAGGTGCAATACCGGGACCCAAAGGCGGACTGGTAATGATCCGGGATGCCAAGAACGCATAGGAGGACACGGTAAATGTTAAAAGCAGATGTATATAATATAAAAGGTGAAGTTGTCGACACTATGTCATTGAACGAAGATGTATTCGGAGTCGAAGTAAGTGAAAGTGCGATACACTCGGCAGTGGTTCAGTACCTTGCAAACGCCAGACAGGGAACACAGAGTGCAAAGACCAGAGCCGAGGTAGTAGGCGGAAAAGCAAAACCTTTCAGACAGAAAGGAACCGGACGCGCACGTCAGGGATCATCGGTAGGACCTCACCAGATTGGCGGCGGAGTTGCGTTTGCACCCAAGCCGAGATCATACAGATTTTCATTGAACAAAAAACAGAAGAGACTTGCTCTGAAGTCGGCTTTATCGCAGAAGTTCGGCTCAGGCTCCTTTATAATTCTGGACAGTCTCAAAATGGATGAAGTCAAGACAAAGAAATTTGTCGAGATATTGAACAATATAAAAGTCGATACATCCTGTCTGGTAGTTCTTGCGAAGAAAGACGATGTAATAGTCAAATCGGCAAGAAATCTGCCTAATGTAGCAACCGCTCTGACCAATACCATCAATGTCTATGACATTTTGAAGTATGACAAGTTTGTCGTAACAAAAGAAGCGGTAGAAAAGATTCAGGAGGTCTATGCATAATGAAACATTATGAAGATATTATTTTAAGACCGTATATAACGGAAAGAACCAATGAACAGGCCATGCTGGGAAGATATACTTTCATGGTGGACAAAAAAGCTACCAAGATAGAGATAAAGCAGGCGGTGGAGAAACTGTTCTCGGTAAAGGTTCTTAAAGTGAATGTAATGCATTACCAGGGTAAAGAAAAAAGAGTAGGTGTGCATCTGGGCAGAACCGCTTCTTTCAAGAAAGCTGTCGTAACAATCGATACCAATCCCAAGCCGGAAACTTATCTTGATAAAGGCGGCAAGATTAAGACGGTTGCCAGGAAGTATAAGACCAGCATTGAAGAATTCGGTGTAACACCGCACTAAGCAGTAAAGGAGTAAATTATGCCAATCAAGAAATATAACCCGACTTCACCGGCCAGAAGATTCATGACAGTTTCCACATTCGAGGAAATAACTGCCAAGTCTTCCAAAAAATCCCTTCTTTCGCCTATCAAGAGAGAAGGCGGCAGAAATAATCACGGCAGAATAACAGTCAGACATCAGGGCGGCGGTGCAGCAAGAAAATACAGAATTATAGATTTTAAGAGAGATAAAGACGGAATACCCGCAAGAGTTGCAGCTATTGAATATGATCCCAACAGAACTTCCAACATAGCATTACTTTTCTATGCCGACGGAGAAAAGAGATATATTATCGCTCCTCTCGGATTAGCGGTAAATGACACCGTAATGTCCGGACCGACAGCGGATATAAAAGTGGGCAACGCATTGCCTTTAGCAAATATCCCCGTAGGTACCATGATTTACAGTATAGAGCTGAAACCCGGTAAGGGAGCTCAGATGGTACGTTCGGCAGGCAATACCGCGCAATTGATGTCCAAAGAAGGCGATTTCGCACAGATAAGACTTCCTTCGGGCGAAGTCAGAATGGTAAGCCTGAACTGCAAAGCCACAATCGGTCAGGTAGGAAATGTTGATCATGCCAATATCCGTATAGGTAAAGCGGGTAAGAAAAGACACATGGGAATAAGACCTACGGTAAGAGGTTCCGCGATGAACCCTGTTGACCATCCGCACGGCGGCGGAGAAGGCAAGGCTCCTATCGGAAGACCCAGCCCCGTTACACCTTGGGGTAAACGTACCTTGGGTACCAAGACAAGAAAAAAGAAAAAAGCTTCTGACAGTATGATTGTCAAGAGAAGACACAGCAAGTAAAGGAGAATTGACATGAGCAGATCAAATAAGAAAGCGCCATATGTATTTCCGAGGCTTTTGGAAAAGATTGAGAAAATGAATGAGGCTAACGATAAAAGAGTCTTAAAGACATGGTCAAGATCCTCAACTATATATCCTCAGATGGTAGGTCATACAATAGCCGTTCACGACGGCAGAAAGCATCTTCCCGTGTATATCACGGAGGATATGGTAGGCCATAAGCTCGGAGAATTTGTCCTGACCAGGACTTACAGAGGACACGGAAAAGGCGATAAGGCTACAAAGGTTAAGTAATGGAGGAAAAAATGGAAAAAACAACTGAAAATAAGGAAAAGACTTTTACCAGAAAGTGCAATAAAGCTCCTCGTTTGACCAAGAAACAAAGAAAAGAACTGGGTGTCGGAAAAGATCAGGGCAGAGCAAGTATTAATAATGTTTCCGTTCCGGCATCGAAAGCCAATCTTGTAACCGAACTTATCAGAGGGAAGGATTATGAAGTCGCTCTTGCTATTGTTAAGAATACTCCGAATATCATAACCGAGTCTTTGGAAAAGTTGCTTATTTCGGCACGTGCAAATGCCGTTAATAATAATAACCTTGATGAAAGCAAGTTGTATGTTGCGGAAATATACGCCAACCAGGGTACCACTCTTAAGAGAATCAAAGCTCTTTCAAGAGGAAGTGCTACCAGAATCAATAAAAGAACATGCCATTTAACGGTGGTTCTGAAAGAAAGAGCATAGGAGGCTTGAGCATGGGACAGAAAGTTAATCCTCACGGACTTAGAGTAGGAATTATAAAAGATTGGGATACCAAATGGTATGCAAATAAAAAGGACTATTCAAAGTATCTTGTTGAAGACAATACCATAAGAAAGTTTATTAAAAAGAAATTATATATAGCGGGCATTTCTAAGATAGAGATAGAAAGAGCCGCAAATAAAGTAAAGATTAACATTCTTGCAGCCAAACCCGGCCTCATTATAGGCAAAGGCGGTGCCGGTGTGGAGCAGATCAGAGCGGATATTGAAAAGCTTACGACCAAGACCGTGCTGGTAAATATTACCGAAGTCAGCCACATCGATATGGATGCACAGCTTGTAGCCGAAGGAATTGCAGCACAGCTGGAAAAAAGAGTTTCTTTCAGAAAAGCCATGAAACAGGCAATGGGAAGAACCATGAAACAGGGTGCTCTCGGAATCAAGACCATGGCTTCGGGAAGACTGGGCGGTGCGGAAATTGCAAGAAGTGAGCATTATCACGAGGGTACAATACCTCTTCAGACATTAAGAGCCGATATAGATTACGGATTTGCCGAAGCGGATACCACATACGGAAAGATCGGGGTTAAGGTCTGGATATATAAGGGTGAAGTGCTTCCCGCAAAGAAAGACAATGAAGGAGGTATACAATAATGCTTATACCTAAACGTGTTAAATACAGAAGAGTCCACAGAGGCAGAATGAAAGGTAAAGCTTTAAGGGGAAACACCATTGATCAGGGTGATTACGGTCTTGTAGCTGCCGAGCCCGGTTGGATTAAGAGCAATCAGATAGAGGCTGCCCGTGTAGCGATGACCCGTTACATCAAAAGAGGCGGTAGCGTATGGGTAAAGATATTCCCGCACAAGCCGGTAACAAAGAAACCCGCCGAGACCCGTATGGGTAGCGGAAAAGGATCACCGGAATTCTGGGTAGCGGTTGTTAAGCCGGGCAGAGTAATGTTCGAAATAGGCGGTGTTTCCGAGGCGGATGCCAAAGAAGCATTAAGGCTTGCAAGCGGCAAGATGCCCATAAAGTGCAAGATAATGGCAAGAGAAAGTGGTGAAGCAAATGAAGGCTAATGATATCAGGAAAAAGACTAACGAAGAACTGGCAGTCGAACTGAACCAGCTTAAATCGGAACTTTTTAAGCTCAGATTCCAATATGCTACCAATCAGTTGGAAAATCCCATGAAGATGAAGAGCGTTAAGAAGGATATTGCCAGAGTAAAGACAATACTCAGAGAACGCGAGATTAAGGAGATATGAGATGACAACGAGAAACTTGAGAAAAACCAGAGTGGGAAATGTTGTTAGTGATAAAATGGATAAAACCGTTGTTGTCGCAGTGGTAGACAGCGTAAGACATCCTCTTTATAACAAAATTATCAAGAGAACATACAAACTTAAAGCTCATGATGAAAATAATGAGTGTGCTGTCGGTGACAGAGTAAGAGTTATGGAAACAAGACCGTTATCCAGGGATAAAAGATGGAGAGTTGTTTCCATAGTGGAAAAGGCGAGGTAATACTATGATACAGGCACAGACCAGATTAAAAGCAGCGGATAATACCGGAGCAAAAGAACTGTTCTGCTTTAAAGTATTGGGCGGAACAGGAAGATATTATGCCAATATCGGTGATGTAATAGTATGCAGTGTTAAAACGGCATCTCCCGGCGGGCTTGTTAAAAAGGGTGATATCGTCAGATGCGTTATAGTAAGGAGCAAAAAAGGCATAAAGAGAAAAGACGGATCTTTCATTAAGTTCGACGAGAATGCCGCAGTTATAATCAAAGCGGACAAAGAACCTGTCGGAACCCGTATTTTCGGGCCTGTTGCAAGAGAACTGAGAGATAAGGAATATATGAAGATAGTCTCTCTCGCACCCGAGGTGCTATAGAAAGGAGACTTGGAAATGCATGTAAAAAAAGGTGATAACGTACGTATACTTAGCGGTAATGATGCCGGCAAATCCGGCAAGATAATGGCCGTAGATAAAACAAAAAATACTGTCATAGTGGAAAATGCAAATATGGGCAAGAAGCATGTGAAACCCAGAAAGGCCGGAGAAGCCGGCGGTATAGTGGATTTCGAGCGTCCCATTCATGCATCCAATGTAATGCTTATTTGCCCCAAATGCAAACAGGCATCCAAAACCGAAATGACATTTGACAAAGACGGTAATAAGCAGAGGACTTGTAAGAAGTGCGGCGCGGTTATCGATAAAGTAGGCGCGAAGTAGGAGGATAAAAATGATATTACAGCAGTTATATAAAGAAAAAGCTATTCCTGCACTTATAGAGAGATTCAAATATACGAATGTCAATCAGGTGCCCAAACTTGTTAAAATAGTTGTCAGCATAGGTATGGGAGAAGCCAAAGATAACCCCAAAGCAATGGATGCCGCGGCTGCGGATCTTACCGCCATTACCGGTCAGAAGCCCGTCGTAACGACAGCAAAGAAATCGGTTGCCAACTTCAAGGTAAGACAGGGAATGAAAATAGGTCTTATGGTTACCTTGAGAGGTGCAAGAATGTATGATTTCGCAAACAAGCTTATCAACATTGCACTGCCCAGAGTCAGAGACTTCAGGGGACTTAACCTTACGGGTTTCGACGGCAGAGGAAACTATGCCATGGGACTTAAAGAACAGCTGATATTCCCGGAAATAATTTATGACAACATAGATAAGATAAGAGGAATGAATATAGTTTTTGTAACAACGGCAAAAACCGATGAAGAAGCAAGATGGCTGCTTACCGAACTTGGCATGCCTTTCAAGAAAGCATAAGGAGGATAAGATCTTGGCAAAGAAAGCAATGATATTAAAACAGCAGAAACCTCAGAAGTTCAGCACAAGAGAGTATAACAGATGTCAGATCTGTGGAAGACCTCATGCATATTTAAGAAAATACGGCGTATGCAGACTGTGCTTCAGGGAATTGGCATATAAAGGGCAAATCCCCGGCATAAGGAAAGCCAGCTGGTAAAGGAGGAACAAGATGCAGATTTCAGATGTAATAGCAGATATGCTTACGAGAATAAGAAATGCCGGTACGGCCAAGCATGAGAGAGTGGATATACCCGGTTCCAATCTTAAAAGAGACATAGCCAATATTCTCTTGGAAGAAGGATATATTCAGAATGTCGAGTTGATTGACGATCAAAAGCAGGGAGTTATCCGGGTTACTCTCAAGTATCAGGATAAGAAAAGCGTGATAACCGGTATAAAGAGAATAAGCAAACCCGGATTAAGGGTGTATTCAAGCAAGGATGAATTACCCAAGGTGCTTAACGGATTGGGTATTGCCATAATATCCACATCCAAGGGTATTATGACCGATAAGAAAGCCCGCGAAGCAGGTGTAGGCGGAGAGGTGTTGGCATTTGTTTGGTAACACGGATATGTGTCCGTAGTTTCTGAAAAGGGCAGATGCTCGCAATATTAAGAACAAGGAGGAATTAGATAAATGTCACGTATAGGAAAATTACCGATAACCGTTCCGGCCGGAGTAACAGTGGACATAGCAAAAGACAATACCGTTACGGTTAAAGGACCCAAAGGAACCCTTACACAGACTTTCAATAAGAGTATGACTATAACCAAGGAAGGAAATGTCCTGCACATTGAAAGAAAAAGTGAGGAAAAGAAACAGAAAGCTTTGCACGGATTAACCAGAAGCCTGTTGAATAACATGGTACACGGAGTGGTTAGCGGATTTGAAAAGAAACTGGAGATAAACGGTGTCGGCTACAAGGCCGCTCTTGACGGACAGAAACTGGTACTGAACTTAGGTTATTCCCAACCGTTGGAAGTTATACCTCCCGAAGGAGTAACATTTGAGGTTCCCACACCGGTATCCATAATCGTAAGAGGTTATGATAAACAGGCTGTCGGACAGATTGCCGCTCAGATCAGGGCATACAGAAAACCCGAACCGTATCTGGGCAAGGGCATTAAGTACTCTGATGAAACCATCAGACGTAAAGAAGGAAAAACAGGAGCGTAATTGAAATGATAAAGAAAACAGATAAGAATGCGTCAAGAAAGAAAAAACATGACAGGCTGAGAAATCATTTTTCCGGTACGGCTGAAGTACCCAGACTTAATGTGTACAAGTCGTTAAACAACATTTATGCTCAGGTTATAGATGATACTAAAGGTAATACAATTGTATCCGCATCGACGCTGGACCAGTCTTTGAAAGGAAAGCTTAAATACGGCGGCAACATGGAGGCTGCCAAAGAAGTAGGTACACTGGTTGCAAAGAAAGCTCTGGAAAAAGGCATTAAAAATGTTGTTTTCGACAGAGGCGGATATGTATATCACGGAAAGATCAAAGCGCTTGCCGATGCGGCAAGAGCAGCCGGTCTGGAATTTTAATAGGAGGAACGGGTTTTAATGAGAAACGATTTTGATAGAACACCATCGGAATTTAAAGAGAAAGTAGTTAGAATCGGCCGTGTAGCCAAAGTTGTTAAAGGCGGCAGAAACTTCCGTTTCAGCGCATTGGTTGTCGTAGGTGACGAAAACGGCCGTGTCGGCGCAGGAATGGGAAAAGCGGCTGAAATTCCCGAATCCATCAGGAAAGGGACAGATGATGCTAAGAAAAACCTTATAAACGTTCCTCTGGACGGAACAACGGTTCCTCACGAAATTATCGGTCAATACGGTGCAGCCAGAGTTCTGCTTAAACCGGCGGCACCGGGAACGGGAGTTATAGCCGGCGGTACCGTAAGAGCGGTTCTGGACCTTGCAGGTATAAAGGACGTAAGGACAAAGTGTCTCGGATCGCATAATGCGGTTAACCTGGCAAAGGCGACCATAGACGGATTATCCAGAATGATGACGGTTGAGGATGTTTCCAAAAAGAGAAACAAATCCCAAGAAGAGATATTGGGTTAGGAGGGCTATATGGCTAAGAAAAAAGCTGAACAGGCTAAAATGCTGAAAATAACGTTGGTCAAAAGCGCAAACAATTCCATACAGAAGCATAAAGCTACCGTTGCCGCTTTGGGACTGCGTAAATTAGGGCAAACCGTAGAGCAGAAAGACAATGAGAAGATAAGAGGCATGATACAGAAAGTACAGCATCTTGTCAGTGTGCAAGAATAGGGAGGAGCTGAAAATGAAGTTAAATCAATTAGCACCGGCCGAAGGTTCAAAGAAGAAAGCAACAAGAAAAGGTCGCGGACACGGATCGGGAAGCGGCAAGACTTGCGGCAGAGGAGCCAACGGACAGAATTCCCGCTCGGGCGGCGGAGTAAGAGTAGGCTTCGAAGGCGGACAGATGCCTTTATACAGAAGAATACCTAAATTCGGTTTTAATAATTACAGATTTCAGAAGAATTACGCTGAAGTTAATATAGAGACGCTCAATATATTTAAGAATAAGACGGTTGTTGATGAAGCATTGCTTCGCGAAGCCGGAATAGTTAAAGGCGTCTGCGACGGTATAGTTATATTGGGAAGAGGTGAATTAACCAAAAATCTTACGGTTAAAGCCTCAAAATTCACGAAGTCCGCTGCAGAGAAGATTACGGCTGCAGGAGGAAAGGCAGAGGTAATATAATGTTTCAGACTATCAGAAATGCTTGGCGTATACCCGAGTTGAGAAAGAAAATGTTATTAACCATCGCAATGCTCCTCATATACAGAGTAGGGTGTCACCTGCCCGTTCCCGGGCTTATAGGTGCGGCATTTGAAGTACTGGTGGAAGGAAACAAACTTTTCGGATTCATGGATATGTTCTCCGGAGGAGCTTTCTCCAATATGTCATTATTTGCAATGAACATACAGCCGTACATCAACGCTTCCATTATACTTAACCTTCTTACCGTAGCCATTCCCGCTTTGGAAAGACTGGCTAAAGAAGGTGAAGAAGGCAGGAAAAAGATTACCCAGTACACCAGGTATCTTACGATAGGACTGGGACTTTTCCAGGCAAGTATGCTGTTTATAACATTAAAAAACTATGATGTACTGTATGACGGCGGAACGGTAATGAGCTTCCTGACGGTGGTATTTACCTTCTGTGCAGGTACGGCAGTAGTTATGTGGTTGGGCGAATTGATTACGGAAAAGGGAATAGGAAACGGAATATCCATGATAATCTTCGTGGGTATCGTATCCAGAATACCTACCGCTGCGGCAGTGCTTTATGCAAACTGGCAACAGGGAAATCTCGGAGCTACGGCTATAGAGACTATACTTTTGGTAACCGGTCTTTTAGTGGTAATGTTGGGTATGGTAGTGGGAACTGTTTATGTTTCCGGAGCTACAAGAAAGATACCGGTAAACTACGCAAAGAAAGTAGTGGGAAGAAAGATGTACGGAGGACAAAGTACCCATATACCGATGCAGCTTAATATGTCGGGCGTAATGCCGATAATATTTGCTTCATCCATAACCACTTTGCCTTCCATCATAATTAACTTCGTAGCACCCCATACCGAAAACAAGTTCTTGATTGCACTGCAAAAAACCGATTCGTGGGGATTTATGGCGGTATATGCCGCATTGATATTCTTCTTCTCCTTTTTCTACACCATGATTTCTTTCAATCCGGTGGAAGTAGCAACCAACTTACGGAAGAACGGAGGCTTTATACCGGGATTGAGACCGGGAAAACCCACTTCCGATTATCTTGCGTATGTATTGAATAAAATAACCTGGTTCGGAGGACTTTTCCTTGCTTTATTGGCAACAATACCGTCAATACTTGCAAAGGTGGTAGGAATACAGATAGGTTTCGGAGGCAGTGCGTTACTTATCGTAGTAGGTGTTGCACTGGAAACGGTTAAACAAATGGAATCGCAGATGCTCATGAGGCATTACAAAGGATTCCTTGATTGAGGCAGCCATGATTGTTATTATGCTGGGAGCCCCTGCCAGCGGCAAGGGAACACAAAGCGCTATAGTAGCACAAAGACTTAAAGTACCGCATATATCCACAGGTGATATATTCAGGTGGAACATTGCCAACAACACTGCGGTGGGAGAAGAGGCTAAGAAGTACATTGACAAAGGAATGCTGGTTCCGGACGAGCTGACAATACGTATATTGAAGGAAAGGATTGAAAAGGAAGACTGCAGCAACGGATTTGTGCTTGACGGTTTTCCGAGAACAATCAACCAGCAGCAGTCGTTGGACAGGATGCTTACAGAATGCAATAAATCCATTGATATGGCCATTGATCTTGTAGTAACGGATGATGAAGTCATAAGAAGGATTTCCGGCAGAAGAATGTGTAAATGCGGAAAAGCATATCACATCGTAACCTATCCTCCCAAGACACCCGGAATCTGTGATTTATGTAACGGAGAACTGTATACCAGAAAAGATGATACCGTTGAGGTGGCAATCACAAGATTGGAGGCATATAAGCTTCAATCGGAACCCATACTTGCGGTATACAGAGAAAGAGGAATTGTTGTGGATATAGACGGGCACAAACCGCAAGAGCAGGTGGCGGAGGATGTATGGAAGGAAATACTGATATACTCCGAAAAACACGGCTGGATGTAATGCCCGGGATAAGGAGGCAAAGATTTTGGCAAAGGATGTTATTGAGACGGAAGGCGTAGTAATTGAAGCTTTACCAAATACGATGTTTCGGGTGGAATTACAAAACAAGCATGTGATATTGGCGCATATCTCGGGCAAACTGAGAATGCACTATATAAGGATATTACCGGGAGATAAGGTAAAAATAGAGATGTCACCGTATGATTTGACCAAAGGTCGGATAGTATGGAGAGGCAAATAGGAGGGATATACTATGAAAGTAAAACCGTCAGTAAAGAAAAGATGCGAAAAGTGCAAGATTATCAAAAGAAAAGGCAGAGTTATGGTAATCTGCGATAATCCCAGGCACAAGCAAAGACAGGGATAATGTGCTTAGCACTGCCATAAGCGGCTGACAGTGAGTAACTGTTCTTGGCAGTGATAACATAGATACTCAAAAAGATTTTGAAAGGACTATGGAGGTAAAAAAGTAAAATGGCTCGTATTGCCGGGGTGGATTTACCCAGAGAGAAAAGAGTAGAGATCGGTCTGACATACATATACGGTATCGGACTGACCAGTTCACAGAAAATTCTGGAGCAGGCAGGAGTAAATCCTGACACCAGAGTAAAAGATCTTACGGAGTCTGAAATTGTAAAATTGAGAGGCCTGATAGAAAAAGAACATGTAGTTGAAGGTGATCTTCGCAGAGAAGTATCATTCAACATAAAAAGACTGGTTGATATAGGAAGCTACAGAGGCAGAAGACACAGAATGGGCTTACCTGTAAGGGGTCAGAGAACAAAAACCAATGCAAGGACACGGAAAGGTCCGGTCAGAGCATCTGTTAGTGTAAAGAAGAAGTAAGGAGACATGAGCAATGGCGCAGAAAACGACTGTTAAGAGATCAAGAAAGAGAAAAGAAAAGAAAAACGTTGAACACGGCCAGGCACACATCCGTTCCAGCTTCAATAATACAATTGTAACCATGTCGGATTTACAAGGTAATGTTTTATCATGGGCAAGCGCGGGCGGATTAGGTTTCAGAGGCTCCAAGAAAAACACACCGTTTGCCGCACAGGTTGCCGCAGAGACAGCTGCTAAAGCTGCTATGGAGCACGGCTTGAGAACGGTGGAAGTATATATAAAAGGACCCGGTGCCGGCAGAGAATCGGCAATCAGGGCTATGGAAACCGCAGGCCTTACTGTTGTAATGATAAAGGATGTAACTCCTATTCCGCATAACGGCTGCAGACCGCCGAAGAGAAGAAGAGTTTAAGGAGGTACAATTAACATGGCAAGATATACAGATGCTGTATGCAAACTTTGCAGACGCGAAGGAACAAAATTGTTTTTAAAAGGTGACAGATGCTATACCGATAAATGTGCTTTGGTAAGAAGAGCTTATGCTTCCGGACAGCACGGAAAGAAGAGAAGCAAACAGAGCGAATACGGTATGCAGCTTCGTGAAAAGCAGAAAGCAAGAAGATTTTACGGAGTACTGGAATCACAGTTCAGAAAGTATTTTGAAATGGCTTCCAGACAGAAAGGCATGACCGGTGAAAACCTTCTTAAGATATTGGAAAGCAGACTGGACAATATTATTTACAGGATAGGACTGGCTAATTCCAGACCGGAAGCAAGACAGCTTGTCAAACACGGGCACTTTACAATAAACGGTAAGACAGTGGATATACCGTCATATCTGGTACAGGTGGGAGAAGTCATACAACTCAAGGAGTCCATGAAAGACTCGCCCAAGTTCAAGGAACTTATCGAAACCTCACAGACCAAGATAATACCGGCACACATAGAATTCGATCAGTCCGCCGTGAGCGCAAAGATTGTTGATACATGTAAACGTGAAGACGTAAGTCTGCCTGTAGAGGAAAGATTTATAGTGGAATTCTACTCCAAGTAGTAACTGCTTAATATACCATTAGTTTAAAAGGAGGGTATAACATTGATAGATATAACAATAGAGAAACCGAGAATCGAATGTGTTGAAACAACCGATGTTTACGGCAAGTTTGTAGTGGAACCCCTCGAGAGAGGCTACGGCACTACATTGGGTAACTCCTTAAGAAGAATTTTGTTATCCTCTTTGCCCGGAGCAGCTGCTACGAGCATAAAGATAGACGGCGTATTGCATGAATTTTCCACAATCCCGGGAGTAGTGGAAGATGTTACCGAGATAATTCTTAATGTTAAAGGTATCAGGTTCAGACTGGATACCGATGAAGTAAAGACTTTAAGCATAAGAACCGAAGGTACCGGAGATGTTACCGCGGGAGATATTCTTAAGAATGCCGAAGTGGAAGTACTCAATCCCGATCATTATCTTTTTAAGATGGATGAATGTAAATCTTTCTACATGGAAATAACGGTATCCAAAGGCAGAGGATACGATTCCGCCGAAAAGAACAAAAAAGAAGGTATGCCTATCGGAACCATTCCCATCGACTCGATATATACCCCGGTAAACAGAGTGGTATATAAAGTGGAGGATACCCGTGTGGGTCAGATAACCGACTATGACATGCTCACAATGGAAATATATACGGACAAATCAATGTCCCCGACAAAGGCGTTGAGTTATGCGGCTAAGATAATGAGCGATCATCTCAATCTGTTTATCGATCTTTCGGAAGAAGTCAAACAGACGGAAACCGTTAAAGAAGCCGAAGAAACCAACAAGGACGAAAGCTTGGAAAAACCCATTGATGATTTGGACCTTTCGGTAAGATCATACAACTGCTTAAAGAGAGCCGGAATCAACACCGTAGGCAACCTAATCAGCAAGACCGAGGAGGAAATGATGAAGGTTCGCAATCTCGGCAAGAAATCATTTGAGGAAATACATAACAAGCTTGACGAATTGGGATATAAATTTGCCAAGTCGGATGAATAAGGAGGAATAAAATGCCGTCACATAGAAAACTTGACTTACCTACAGACCAGAGAATAGCAGTTCTTAAGAATCTGGTTACGGGTTTGATAATGACAGGAAAAATTGAAACAACCGAAGCAAGAGGAAAGGAAGTAAAGAAGATAGCCGACAGCATAATAGCTAAAGCTGTTAAAGAGTGCGATAATTTTACATCCAAGCCTCAGAAAGTCACTCGTCCCAAGACACATAAAGGCAGAAGGCTTACCATGACCAAGGAAAGCAAATACAAGGTGGATTACGAAGTTATTGAGAGAGAAACGGTAGAAGAAATGGTTACCGTGGACAGTCCCTCAAGACTACATGCCAGAAGACAGATATTCAAATGGGTTAACAAAGTAGACGGAGTTAACGTGGTCAACAAGCTTTTTGATGAAATTGCACCCAGGCTCAAAGACAGACAGGGCGGATATGTCAAGATATATAAGTTGGGAAAGAGACGCGGTGATGCCGCAGAGATGGTGTTACTTGAGATAATTTAAGTAGAAAATAAGCCTTCAAGGAAGGCTTGTTTAATATTAAGGATGATTGAAGTAAAGAATGCACATTACTCATACAAGACACAACCGGAAACAACAAAGGCCGTTTCCGGTATTTCCTTGTCTATAGCTAAAGGAAGATACATAGCAATTTTAGGAAGAAACGGTTCCGGCAAGTCCACACTTGCCAGAATGCTTAATGCACTTATCATTCCCGATAGCGGAGATATAATCGTACTGGGTATGAATACCAAAGAAAAAGAAAATCAACTGCCCATAAGAAAAAAGGTAGGCATGATATTTCAGGACCCGGACAACCAGATAGTGGGCACAAGAGTGCTGGAAGATGTTGCATTCGGCCCGGAAAACTTAGGATATGAAAGACAGAAGATTATACAACGGGTAGATGATGCCCTGCATCAGATAGGTATATATGACTTAAGAGAAAGAGCGGTTCATACCTTGTCGGGCGGACAGAGACAGAGGGTTGCCATAGCGGGAGTGCTGGCTATGAGACCGGCATGTATAATACTTGATGAACCCACCTCCATGTTGGATCCCAAAGGACAGGCCGAACTGTTAAGTGTTGTGGATAAACTCAATAAAGAAGAAGGAATAAGTATAATAAATATCACTCATAACATGGATGAAGCCAGGTTTGCAGATGAAGTGTATGTGCTGCATCAAGGAACCTTAACATTAAAAGGATCTCCTGAAGAGGTATTCACCGATGTGGATAATATGCTCAAAGCGGGATTGGATGTACCGCAGGCGACCAAACTGTTGTATGAGTTGAAAAAAGAAAAGATAAACATAGAAGATCTTACAATAGACCGAAACCGAGCTGCGGATATAATAGGAAGGTTGCTATAATGAAAACCCAAGAAAGAAAAAAGATAATATCCGTAAAGAATGTTTCTTTTACCTATGCAAAGAACACTCCTTTTGAGAAGAAGGCTTTGGAGGATATTAATTTAGACTTCTACGGCAATGAATATACAGCCATAATAGGAGCTACCGGCAGCGGTAAATCCACCCTTATACAACATCTGAACGGCCTTTTAAAACCCGATAAAGGTGAGGTTACGGTAGACGGAATAGATACAAAGGATAAGAAAGCTCAGGGAGACTTAAGAAGAAAAGTCGGTCTGGTATTCCAGTATGCACAATATCAGCTGTTTGAAGAGACCGTTTACAAGGATATAGAGTTCGGACTGATAAAAAGAAATGTTCCGGAAGAAGAAAGAAAGAAAAGAGTGCCAGAAGCCGCAAAACTTGCGGGCTTAACAGAAGAAAACCTTAAAGTTTCTCCGTACGACCTTTCGGGAGGACAGAAAAAGCGTGCGGCCATTGCGGGAATTCTTGTATTAAAACCCGAGATACTGGTTCTTGACGAACCGGCAGCGGGACTGGATCCCGAAGGAACAAGAGAGTTGTTTGCCACCATACAGAATCTGCACAAAAGCAAAGAGTGCACCGTTATACTGGTAGCTCACAGCATGGAACTTGTTGCACTATATGCCGAAAGAATAATTGTACTGGACCAAGGTAAAGTAGTTATGGACGGCACAAGAGATGAAGTATTCGGTAATGAAGAGAAACTCCTGTCTTTAGGTTTAGACATACCGGAAATAACAAAGGTGATGAAGAAAGTAAAGGAAAAGCACCCGAATATAAACGACCGTATATACACGGTAGACGATGCAAAAGAGGAAATTCTTAAGAATTTGGCAAAATAATAAGAAAATTTAAAAAAAGTTCAGAATTTTTGTCCCCGTTTTGCCTTTCAGGATTGTTATATATATAGAGAGGTAAGAAGGAATGCTTATCAAAGATGCATGTTTAATACAGGAATGCATTTATTGCACCCGAGACGGATATGTGCTAATATGCTTGTGTAGTTTTTGCACAACATATACCGTATATCACGGAGGATTAATGATAGTATTTCTAAGCCTGACAGATAATGATGAGGATAAAATAAAATTAGAAAATATGTATAATCGTTATAGCAAAAGAATGTTTTATGTTGCTATGGATATACTGAAAAATGAATATGATGCTGAAGATGCAGTGCATAATATGTTTATTTCCATTGCTGTCAATATGGATAAGATTAACGATATTCGTTCCGAAGAAACATACTATTATGTCATGACGATTACGGAAAATACTGCCCTTAACTTATTAAAAAAGAAGAAAGGGGAGAGCAGAAAAACAATAAACCTTGATTTTGAAGATGATTCCTGGTTGTTTGTCAGTGATATTGATATTGCGGAGGAATTCGTATCTAAAGAAGAATATAACCGTATCGTCGATATCATACAAAGTCTACCCGATATTTACAGCGATGTGCTTTACTTGCATTATGTGGAAAACCTTACTGCCCGGGAAATAGCATCGGCATTATCAAGAAAGCAGGAAACAGTTAGAAAGCAGATAGTAAGAGGCAAGAAAATGCTTATACACTATCTGAGAAAAGAAGGTATGGAAAATGACTGAAACAAAATACACATTGCGTGATGCATTTATAGAGGCTAAAAGAATAAAGTTGTCCGGAATACCTAAAGATGAGGATATAGACTGGACTCCGTCTCCGAGGTTTGAAAGAAAGATAAACAGACTGATTAAAAACAGCAGGAAAAGATATTGGCCTTTAATTAATACCCCGTTAAAAAAAGTTGCTGTTGCCGCAATGGTAATAATAATGCTGTTCGGTTTTACTATGAGCATAGAAGCAGCCAGAGAGGCTGTGGTCGATTATATTATTACAGTATATGAAAAATACACAGGTATCTTCTTTGATGTTGATGATAAAGACCTTAATGTCCCTAAAACAATTGAACAAAAGTATATGGTAACTGCACTACCTGAAGGTTATACTCTCTCCTCCAAGGATGAAATGGATTTCCGTCGCAAGTTTATTTGGACTAATGAAAAAGGCGAAGATATAATCTTTGAGCAGTCCGTTCTTCATAACACAAGCATGACATTAGATACCGAAGATGCTCCGTTTAAATATGTGAAAGTGGGACAATATACCGCTATTTACTCAACCAAGAGAAATATGCAGACCGTTATATGGGATAACGGTAAATATCTGTTTATAATAAACTGTACAACTTCCGTTTCCTATGAAGATGTGATACGAATGGCTGAAAGCGTGACCGAAGAATAGTGGCTTTTGGAGAATAGTAGAATCTTTTAGGTACGGATTCCCTGGAATAATGTGCAAATGCAGGCAATAATAATTTATAAACATAACAAAAATCGCGAAAAAGAAAAATATTTTCAAAAAGTTGTCCCCGTTTTGCCTCTTTAGATTGTTATATATAGTGTAAAGCAAATTTACATTAACAAATAACGGAGGTACATGTCATGAAAAAAACGACCGCAAAAACAATTACAAGTGTTATTTTGGTTATCTTTCTTTTGTGCATATCATTACAATCAGTTACAGTATATGCTTTTCCATCTCATAGTATTGAAAAGAATGCGACAAGAAACAATAATACTAACAATACTTATGAATATTTCAATATCTCCTCAGGTGAAGCAACTGTATATGCCAGATATGTAGGTTATCAAAACATTACTACCGGGGCACAGATTGATATTAAGATTCAAAGAAAAGTGCTGTTCACTTGGGTTGATGTAAATAACGGACAACCGAATAACACATGGACCGACTATGTTACAGGATATCAGGGATCCGTAACTCATTCTCTTCAATTACCCGGAAGAGGAAATTACAGAGCATTAATAACTTATACCGTTTACGGCTACGGAGGAAGCCCTGATGTAATAGATGTTATTAAGTATGACAGTTATTAATGGAAGATGCCGGCTATTCTTTCATGAATAAGAATAAGGTTATTCTTCCAGAATAATCAAGAAAGGAGGTGAAAACCAATGAAAAGAAAAACCATATCAATAATACTACTTGTAGTATTGGTGTTGGGTATTGCTTTTACGGTATCTGCATCTTGTAATCATAACTGGGAATTACTGTATGAAGAAGATAGTACAACTTACTATTATGTAGATGATGATTACTGTGCCTATGATCATATTGAGCACTACAAATGTACTTTATGCCCTGTTAGAAAAGATATGATATATCCGCAGAATGTCGCACATGTATTCGGTCCCGGTGTCTATGTAGGGACGCTTCCTTCAGGAGAACAATGGTGGTATCATGACTGTCTCAACTGCGGCACGAGAATTGATTACTATGAGTAGCAGATAATAAGTAAAGCATACAGCAGTGTTATCTTGCTTGCAGGATAACATTGTTGTATATGTGGTGCAAAAACACAACAATCGGAGGTATAAAATGAAAGGGAAAAAGAAAAATAAATGGTTATTAAGGGCATCTGCTATGTTGCTTGTCCTTTTGTTAAGTTTGTGCTCCGCTCTTTCCTATGGAATATGGAATTCCTCGGAAAATTACATAAATAAAATACCGGAAGGACAAACAACATTTGCTTGGTTGAAAGAAAGTGAATTTTTGCCAAACAGTAAAGGATCTACTCAAGTCTATCCTTACAGTCAACTACAGGAAATATATACTGTTGCCGATTCATCTCCGAATGTTGATTCGGTTGATATTCGGTTTCAATGCATGGCTCATGCCGGACTGAATACAGTGGTGTCCGATGAGTGCGGTGTTTCCTCTAATACATCCGTTAACATGCCCTACAATGACTCTGTAATAGTTGGAACATGTGAAGCGATAGAATTCAAGAGTATGTCACAGACAGAAAAAAGCTCCGGCAATATAGCGCATTTCGGATATATCGCTACCATTAAAATAGATAAAAACTTATCTCCTGTTCTTGATCCCGACTACCCTTACTCGTATGTAAGGGTAATGTCTTCGCAGATAATGGCGGATTTCAGTCACTTCTTTATTGTCGGATCTAAATACATAATTAATGGGACTGTTTCCTATCTCCATACCCCTTTCAAGGAAGATCAGGCTCCGTACTTTATCATGACGGAAACGGATTTTTCGCCTCCGGTGACCGAAATAAAGTTTGAGGAATATATGTATGAAAAGATTGGTGTGCCAAAAGGGACGAAGATAACCACATTGCATACCGGCTCTCGTGATCTTACATATTGTTGTTTAGTCGCATATACTGATTTGTCATATCTTTCTTATGCAAAAATAGATAATTCTTTGGACGAGTTTCTTTCTTCCGATGAAAATAGCACATGGAACACAATAATAGCAAACAAGAAAACAGCAAAAGAATCCGTGAAGATAGTTACTGTAAACAATATTGAAAGTGTTCCTCTTTTTGCCTCCGGCAGAGCATATATTACACAAGGAGTTTCTTTTACAGAACAAGACTATTCCTCCGGTAATAAAGTTTGTCTCATAAGTGACCAACTGGCAAAGAGTAATAATATTAAGGTAGGTGATGTCTTAAAATTGAGTTTATGGAATGCCGGTTATGAGTTAAAGACAAGTTTTTTGGAAACAGCATGGACTCCTAAATCGCATGGCAACAAGAATGCATTATCAGATAGTGAAAACTATACTGTTGCAGGCATTTATTTGGATGATGATGCATGGAATACCCAATGTTGTACTTTTACTCCCAATACGGTATTTGTGCCTGAACTATCTATAAACGATTCTATGAAGTTGCAGTCTTCACTGACAGATTTGGGCGGAGACAGGTTCTCCGGTATACCCGATTCGAGGACATATATTCTCAAAACAGGTAAAGCGTCTGATTTTGAGGCTGAGATGAAAACGGCGGGATATGGCGGAATATTTTACTATTATGACAAAAACGATCCTTCCTTGCCTTATCTTTACGCTCTGTCAGATAACTTCAGAATTACTACATATATATCTACGGCGGTTCTTGCAGTGTTTATAATTTCTATGGCTATGCACGCCATTGTTATAAATTTAGCAAGCACTGATAAAAAAGTGCGACTGCATGCAGTTCTTACGGTTGTCATAATCTCTGTTATTTCTATCGCCGTAAGTGCAGTTATATCTCTGTCCTTCTATGGAAGCGTTATAAACACAACAAATGAATACTTAACAACAAAAGCCTCTACCGGAAAGGCATTACATACCGATTCCTCACTCCCTCTTCCGTCAGCATCAATCGAACAAGAAAAACTGGACTCTGTTCCTACCCAGCTTCTTATGATATTTGCTGTTCAGACGGGAATACTTCTTCTGATTCTTTGTATGTCTTCAATATTATGTTTTGCTATAAAGGGCGGAAAAAAGAAAACAAAGATACCATATAGGTTAAAAAAAGGTGAAGGAATTAAAGGTGGCATGCCTGCCGTGATATGGTACAGCATCACACAGTCGTTAAGGTCAAATGTTATGGGAATGCTTATTGTAGTGCTTGTAACTCTCTCCGGTATATTTATGTTCTTAAGTGTGAGTACATGGCTGACAGCAAAAAACAGCATATCCGAAGCGGAAAAAGCATATACTACCATTGCTGTAGCTTCGGAGAACGAATTTTTGAAAAATGTTAATACCTATACGAAAGGAATATATGAATACAGCTCGCTTGCTGACATATATGAGGCTGCGGAACAATCCGAGCATGTTGAAAAAGTTGATATCCGTGATAAATGCATGGCTTACAATAACGGTATAAAGACAATTTCCTCAGGTATTGTTGATGAATTCACTCCTATAACTGCTGTAGACTACCCTTATGATTTGTCTGTAGTAGTAGGAACATGCGTATCTGTAGAATATACTGTAGGAGCTGAAAGGGAAAATGTTTTCGGATCTTTTGGAGGTGCCGATGTATTCTTGGCATACACGGCAGTACTGGAACTGGATCGTAAGGAATCCCCCGTGCTAAGTGAAGAATATGATTACAGCAAGTATATAAAGGTTAATACTCGACAGTTTGGCACCGATCCGAACGAATACTTTCGAGTTGGAGAAAGATACATTCTATACGGATCAAAGGGTTATTCGCAATATCCCAAGACGGAAAGATATAGGGATAATCCTGCCCCGTTTAATCTTGAAACGATACTGCCGGAAGGCAAGTATACACTTATTAATATGAACAGAGAAGATCCCGACTTTGCGTTTATTCATTTTAACCCCAAAATGCACGAGATTCTGGGGACTGACAAAGACACTTTAGTGGAGCGTAAAGGTCCCGGAAAAAAGGTCTACTACAATATAAATTATTGTTATTTCTGTGCATACAGAGACGATACAAATGTTGCTTATAGCAGACTTGACAGTTCACTCGAAGAGTTTCTCGATTCCGACAAAGGAGAAAAATGGAAAAGGCATATAGAGGAATGTAAAACAACCATCAGTTCACTTAAAATGAATTTCACGAAAAATCTTGATAGTATACCTCTGTTCAATCAAGGTCTTGCGTACATTACTGAAGGTCGAACTTTCACGGAACAGGAGTATTCCGAAGGAGCAAAAGTATGCATCATCAGTGCGGAAACCGCGAGACAAAGCGGAATAAAGATAGGAGACAAAATAGACTTTAATTTTTGGTCTAACGGGTATATCGTAACTTCAAATTCCAAGCAACATTTGTGGCAGCATGCTTCATTCAGTAAAGAAAACGGTTTCATTGATGAAGGCACCTTCGAGGTCATAGGTATATACAAAGCAGAGAATGTTTGGAGCGAAAAGGAATTCTTCTTTACTCCCAATAGTGCTTTCGCACCTAAAGGGTCTATTGAAAAGCCTATAGACCTTGATCTTCCCACTTTCATAATTAACGGTAAATATATTGAAGAAACAGGTGAATATATTCCTGCTACTACGGGTAAGTATCAAAGCATCCCCAATACCCGCTCATTTGTCATTAGGACCGGTCATATTGAAGATTTTGAAAAAGAGATGGAATCGCTGGGATACGGAG